>JAAUXT010134060.1_pt1 | contig 29124 bp, 23 predicted proteins | sample 7278171 | NCBI WGS metagenome assembly JAAUXT01 (sample SAMN14350112, study PRJNA611818) | marine sediment metagenome | isolation source: surface marine sediment (1.8m) | place: French Polynesia: Moorea | collected 2018-08
GACAGACAGACAGACAGACAGACAGACAGACAGACAGACAGACAGACAGACAGACAGACAGACAGACAGACAGACAGACAGACAGACAGACAGACAGACAGACAGAGAAGCTCTCTTGTTGGAGTTTCAGAGTTTTCATGAAGGTCTTCTGAAATGAAAGGAACATTCCCCTAAGTGTTCAAAACTTGAAACAAAAGAACATGGAATCGATCTCTGCGATCAAGTGTTCAGAGTGACACTGCCTGACTTTTTTTGGGAACTGAATATTTCTCTTGCAAAACAAAGATTTACATGTTTGGAAAGGGCACCCAGGTTGCGTGTGTGATCATGTCGAAGTGCATGTGTATGTGGGTAAGTGACGTGCACGGGGTTAACGTTGGGGTCAACTGCATGAGAGCTGCACGCATGCAGCAGGAGGGAGGCAGGGGCCCTGGCCGGCTGGCCCCCGTCCCCGCCGCCTCCCCCTCCCTCGCGCCGGCACGCTCACCCTGGCCGCCCCGTGCCCTGGGGCCCCGTGAGTCCCGACCCCAGCCTCCGCTCCCTATCCACTGCAGCTTAACGCCTTACCAACAACACACAAAATCCAATCAACTCCCTGCACTTTCATGTCATTTTCTTAAAGTAATGGAATGTTGCACAGTCTTTCCCAGGCACCGCAATTAGAGATGGACTGCGGGCCCCTTGCCCCACTTTTTACCTCCCGCCCGCGCTTCTCGCCTCTGCAAACAGCTGCGCTGATCATCCTGACTTTATCATGTTTGTCGAGATGATGCGGCGAGAGAAAAACAAAATGACACAGAGGGAAATGTCCTTCTCAGGTTCAATTTGGCAAATTCAGTTCGCTTGGCCTCTCGGGCAGATCCGGTGTTGGGCAGCAGTGGATGTGGATGCAACACCTCTCGCCATTGGCTACTGGCCATTCACTAATGATGATATGGAGTCCCCACTCCATGCCTCCATGTGCCATCGGCTTCTGCATGTCAACGCATGTGTTCGCTCCAAATACATGGCCTCGAGCGCTCTTTTCTTAAATAATATTTACATCACATCCACAACACAATACATTTTTGCGGGGGACAGTTATTCTGCACGGGTCTTTAGCGCTTAATCGAGCGCGCACTTGATGTGTTTTCGGCTCTGAAGCAAGATGGCCGTCCGCTCAGACCTTTGACCCGCCTCAGACCAATGTCCGCCGCGGAAGGTCGCAATAAAATGTCATATTTTCCAGCAGATCACCCCGGCTTTTCTACGGCGTTTTATCCGTGAAACATCCATCATAGTGTACAAGGCTAAACGTCTCGCGTACTTTGGTAATTGTAGTGGCCAGATTTTGCAAGTATTCGTTACTTTTTATGGGCGGGTCGAGACATCAGTCGCCGCCGCCGCCACCTCTCACCTCTCCATTCTCTTTCCCTCCACGCTTCTTTCGTTATAAATATGAGTCAAAATTTTTGATGTATGATTCTGTACTCGGGTGAAATTGGCCTTCAAAATGGTTGATGTGGCGTCAAATGATGATGAAATGCCATTAGCTTTGGTTTCAGAACCAGGTTCGTTTTGAACGTCGTGTCTTCAGTTGGTCAAATGAAATTGAACCAGGCACACTGGGTCTCCGGTGTCATTTGAAAGTGGATACGAGTTGGACACGAACTTGAAGCGCAAAAAAATCCAGGAGAATTTGCAGGTGAGTGACATGAAAGACACGAACACTGCAGATTGAGCAAAGGGACAGGACGCAACCACGATGCTCGTGTGGCAAAAAAAGACAGAAGTCGCGAACACACTTCGTCATCATAGTTGCACCAAAAGGACCAACTAAGATGTTGCAAAATCAAACCAAAACATCAGTTTTGGTCTTCTCTGCAGAAAACTACATTTGGTACATTCTGAGGTTGAAGGTTCAGGTGGGATATCATCACCATAACCATCACAGAGCAAAACTTCCCATTGATTCGTGCGGGGAAGAAAAATGACCTGGGAAAAGCACGAGTGCTCGCGCAGTATTCGGAGACTTAGCACGCGATGAGGCGATAAACGGAAGTCGATCAATGCCGGATCGATATGAATATTTCTAATTGTTGACTCATCTATTGGTAACTGCTCCAGCATCAATGAACCTTTTTTCCCCAGTAACGACTTGGTATGTACCTGAGTTCGGTTGTGAAGCGAAACAAACTGAGGGAGGTAAAGATGCCAACCAAGCGTCGCCAAATTTGGTTTTATCGATGGATGGGAAATCTATTTTTTGCAGCAAAAGAACCAACCTTTGGGACAGACACACACGGGAAGAATGAATTGGAAGGTACACGTACTCATGGACAGAATGTTCATAATTTGACCGCACAAAAACCAAACCAAAACCTTCGAACAAGACTTTGTGTATTTTCTTGTGTTGAAAAAAAGTCCACAATTGTTCCCCAAACTGCACCACGATCTTTCGAGATCGCCTTTTGCAACAGACACACAAAAACAGTGTCTGTATCCCTGAGTGGGGAATGGAGGCTGAATATGGACACACAAAGACCATGATCAGTGCGAGCCAAGACAATTTCGCCCTTACAAAGGCAGTTAGTCTAATAAGATTTCGACTAATTTGCATGATTACAGAGGACGCGCGCAACTTATGGACCAAAGGTCAAGTGCCGACCTCACATGTCAAACGCCATTGGCCAGGAACAATGCTATTAAGGTCACATGGTGTCATTTGCATATCATAATTAGTCAGGAATTTTAGCGTCTGAAGACATGGCAAATGGACGGAAAGAGATTGTGTGTTTTCTTCATATTTTGAAAACTTGCACGTGATAAGTGCTGACCTTCGACACAATTTGTGAATTGGTCCTTGAGTACAAGAAGGATCAAAGTTCTCTGTTCTTCTTTGGCAAAAATGCAGAAGGTGTCCTTTCGTTGCATTCTCAATGTTGCCTGTTCTGAGCCTCAGAAAAGCAATCGTTTTCGTTCTTGTCTGTTGCCCGTCAACATGTTTATCCTATGAGGTTTCATGTCACAACTGTGGAAGAGGCCAAGCAACAGCCAACTGTACGAAGCTTCAAATTTTGCAAGCAACACAATGTTGAAACTTCGTTACAAGAGCGAAACTGACAATATCACGCCTTTGACAATGTCAACAGATTATTTCTGGAACTGTGAGCAATTTCACGAGCGTTGAATGGGGATTGTGATCTGTGAAATCATCAGGATGAGCATGGAACGCTTCTCTTCCCCCGTCTATTCAGACCCACGGGAAGCGCACCTTGCGACAAATGTTCACTTTCCCAGCACGCACATGCGTTTGTAAACTCTTCCTCCTGCCTGCTATTTTCACGTCACAACACAAACTCAACGTGTAACTCGTAGAAGAAGAGAAACTCAAGGAAATTCTGTGATGACAAGGGACCTTTGGTTCTTGCCCTCCGATTCAGTTGACTTCTGGAAGACTTCAGTGAGCACTGCTGACTCCGGCCCCTGGGCGAATCTGTGTCATAACCCTCGATGCTGGAGCAGATTTGTCTTGGCTCGGAGCTGCATTGGAGGGGAGAGGACAGTTGTGCGGCTGTTTGCGCGCGGCTACCTGACCCCGCGTCCCCGCGCGACGCAGGTGCGGCTCTCCGCGTAGACTCGCGGGACACGTGGACGTGTCATTATCCTCGCCCCTAATACGCAGTAATCCCACGTAATCAAATGTGAAACGTGATCACCGCTTCTCAGCCCGCACGGCCACAGAAATTAATTTCATAATTTTTGAGGGAATTGCTGGGTCAGGGTTTTTCCATGAGGGATGACTCGCGTTTTTATGGCTGCGCATTCCGCAATGATACTGGGGCAGAGGTAATGCCGTGATTAGGGTTACAAATTGAATTAGCTCTTACTATATTACAGCGCATTACCATCATGAATCACACACATGCTGCTGCCGCTGCTGATGACCCCATCTAAAAACATGAAGCACGAAAATGCATTCTCACTTTCGCGCCTTGAGTGGAAAATCGCGTCTGGGTTTCTACCCTGGACCTTGCTCCCTGCGATCCATGCAGAAAGACACAAGTCCGTCATCAAACTAATTTGCATCCAGAAATTCGATGCATGCAGGGAAATTTCCCTCAGCATACGAACACCCATCAAAACAGTCGAACAGTGAAGATGAGCAAAGAAGTTCACTTGGTTCAGGCGATCCCCGAATCTGAGAAGAATGCTACATATTCTGACAGGTCATCCACCAAGTGTCAGCGTATTGCAACTTTGACTGATAGGGTTGCCAAAAAATATTAAAACTCCAGTCAACAACCCGACATACAAATTAAATTAATTTGATCTCCATGCATATTAATGGATAGTATATAATATTACACAAGTTAAACGATTCTTCTGATGAAGTTGGCATCCAATTTCCAAAAAAGGTGCAAAAAGCGAGCGGAAGCCTGGAAACAATCGGCTTCCATTTGCTGATGAACTTCACCCGATTAAAGAATTACCAATTTTGCGCAACGAGTATGACCACATGAAAGCTTTCTATGCGTTGCACACCACACACACACACACACACACACACACACACACACACACACACACACACACACACACCATTGCTCTACAGAAGGGAACAGGCACAGATCTATGTGAGTCTCATTGGAAGTGCTTTGAAGACAAAAACACAAACTGTGATCACACAAAACTCAAAAGCAACTTTGCTGCCAAACTTCTGGCAATGATAAGAAAGTGTCATTCAAGAAAGTAACATTTTTGTGCAGTTGGCTGTCATTAGAGGAATTGTCTTCAACATCAAAGTTTCCGCTTCTCTTTGCGGTGAAAGGGACTGCGCACAGTCAGATGCTTGCCTGGCTTTTCACCCAAATGAAACATCTGAGAGGCTCGTACCACAAAAGCTAAATTACCATTTACTGTTTTAAAAGCCCCAGCCCCAGATTCTGGATGAGGCGAGCCTTTTAGCGGGCTGTGTTCTCTTGAGTCCATCAACTCACGGCGGGCTGGGCACCACAATGCCTGAACTTCGTTAACTAAAAAGGTGCTTTGTTTTTGGCATCAAGGCAAAACGGCGTGACAAAGAGAACCCCGGTAGTAGCCCCTGCAGTTGAAATGGAGAAGAAGCGTTCGTTGCCTGGGCAATCAATAAGACAATATCTTTAACATCTTGCGGCTCTTAAAACATATGCGCCAGAAAGAAAGAAAACACTCCATAACATTAACACAAGCTGATTGTTTGAAAGGAAAATCTTTACTGGAAAATGGAAATGTTATTGATGAAGTATTGATGGACGTAACAATGGATCCTCTGTGGCTTTTCTTCCCTGGAAATGAGGCCAGAGTCAGAGAACTGCAAGTGGCCTGTGTGCGAGGAAGTCCAGCGGCCACAACTGTGGCTTCCTATTCTCTGTCAGAAAGATGTCATGACCGTGTGAAACGCGCAACAGAGTTTGTGCTAAACAAATTAAAGGATGGGGTTGTGAGCAACCAGCCAGAGGACAAAGGTTTTTGCAGTCACAAATATGCCATTTTCCTCCGATGATTTGTTTACCACGCATATTATGGCACAGAATCTCTCGACAGCTGGTTCAACATATTGCGTGTAAATGTGTATGCGTGCTGCAACACAAAAATAGCATTTTTTTGTTCATTGGGAAATATTCTCATTGTTGCGCGTTCATTTCCATAATTTTAATGCCGATTAATTGTGGAAATGTACACTCCGGGTTGTGTTTGCCACAGGTTGGTCCCAAGGCCCTGACTTCTACGTGACAAGATCCTCAAAGTGGAACCAACACTTTTCTCAACCAAAAGTGGTGCTGGGGTCCAAGACATCGCTGAATGACCCGATGTCTTTAGAAGCCCAGGGGACCTGCAGGTATCGAGGTTATGAGGACCGTGCCTGCAGAGTAAGCAGTTTCACGTCAGCGTACACCTGAGAGTACCTTGATTGTTATCATGTTTATGACCTTTGCACAATGAAAAGCAATTACAGTATATTGACTGCGCGCTCCCTGTGTGTAATGTCTATATTCAAAACACTAATCATTCCAGCGATGCATTTACCCAACAAAGAGTCAAAGAGCGATTGAAAAAAGAACACAACAAATGCCATCACCCAGCCGCCCCACCCCACCCACGGAGGCTGGGCGCACAAGTGGAGCTGTCATGTCCCCACCGCTGATCCGCGCGTCTGTGTGAGTAGCAGCCGCAGTCAGTGCAAACAATGGGGAAACAGACAAACAATAGGGAGTCCCGCGGGGTGGGCGAGGGGAGGCCTTCAGTTGCGTCACATTTCACAAACCGTACTCACGGCTGGGTGTGTGAACTGCAAACAATGCAGCTGCGCTGACAGACATGACACGGCCTCGCCGCAATGGGGCGATTGCAATTGGCATTAATTGTCAAGCACTCAATGGGTGTTTGTTGTTGTGTACAAAACTGTGCATTTCATAGGAAATGCGTAGAAATGAAGTCAAATTCATCACAATGGAGCATTTGTCAGCAGCAATCAGTTCAGTTTCCATTCATGACGGATTTGTTTCGATTTTCAAATGGATGTAATTTCAGTTTGTGGCCCATGAAAAAAAGTTGGTACAACACGAAGTCACCATTGACGGAAGGTCAAATCTATGTGGCTGTGAAATTGGCATCAGGATCAGAAAACCTGAAGCCAAGAAAGTTTCCATTCTGTCCATGACTCTTCCACATTGTTGTCGTGTTGTCAATGAGTCCAATTCATCATTCCCTTGATTCTGTGCAAAAATTCGAGAAAGCGAAAACGAGCCCTGCAGGAAAGTCACACTGCAACAGTCGAAGCCTTGACTCGCCTGATGGCTTCTGCAGCAGGGGCTTCTGCAGGCTCGACCCTAGACCACAGGACCGCGGGCTGCGGGGGCGGGTGGAGAGGTGCGCTGAGTGTTTGGGTGCAGGTGACGGGGCTGCGGTGAGAAGGCGGAGAGGTTGCGGTTTGCGGTGATGGGGGCCCCGGCTGCGGTCGCAGCTGCGGGGCGAGAGAGCGAGGTGCCTGGGAGAAGCTGTGCACCGAGCTGTCGTCAAGTGATCCGCCCGCCCGCCCGCCCGCCAGCGAGCGAGGAAGCGAGCACGCGAGCGTGTGGTTACCCGCACCAGGACCCTGGCTTTGTAGTCCCCGCCACATCACACCTTAATTGCAATGTCTTGCCCGCAACATAAGCCTTCCTGACATTCCAGGGCAATCTGTGAAAGTCATTTCTCATTAGGCTGCGGTTTTTGCCCCTTGTCTGCCATTCACCGTTGCTTTTTCCTCAATCTGGTTTACCGCATCTATGCCATACAAAGGTGTGTGTTTTTCTCAGCACTGCACAGCTGAATGGGTGGGAAACCCTGGGGAGAGGGCAACCAGAGGTGCTATGCAATCTCTGCAACCTCGCCATACCTTTCAACCCGAAAATGTCTTAGTTCAGCGTACTGTGCTCCTGCTAACACCCAAGCCTCACATTCTCATGGTGTGCGGGGAGCAGAAGGTAAAAATATTTGTAATTCTGCTGAAAATTACATTAGGTGGAAACAGACGTGTTTTGTGTGATTGCGGTGGATGCTGCGGGTTGAGGAGGGAAACGCAGCGATGACGCGCGGTGGGATCAGGTGCAGAACGTCTCGCCTGAAACAATGGCCGCCCCTGCTCCACTTCTTCTCTCAAATGACCCAATCCATTAGAAATAATTACAGCAACATATTGATTTCAATGTGGCTTCAAAATGAAGGTCATTCAAATTTGTCGATGTGGGGAATATGAAAAAATTACCCCTTCCATTAATAGTGTTTCCCCTTTGCATTTTTTTTTTCTCGGGCGAGAAAGGGAGTTTACTCGATCTCCACATGCAATGTACTGTGGTGGTGTGAAGCGAAAATGTGGCGTGCGTATTTAACAAGATTAGGGTTGAAAATAAAACGCAGAAAGCACGCGGCGCGGGCTGCTTTTTATTGCAGATCGGTAGGCATTAGATCACGCTATCTGTGCAGGAAAGAAATGCCTCAGTGTCACGACTCGCTGTGGAGAGGACAAGGAACCCGCGCGATATCCGCGAACCTTGGCCCCTGTTACAGCGCATTACGCCAGCGTGGGTCATGAAAAGCGTTCGTTTGCTGCGCCGCTGTCACTCAGTGGAAACCTTTAGCTTCCCGGGAAGAAAGCAACAATACTGTCACATATCACAATCTGTCCCACTCACATTGATAGATCCAGGACCTTTGGCCATTGATTTTTTCTAAAAACCTTTTCCCCCTTTTTGCTTGGACCAAAAGCATTACCCTCCATTTGTCTTATTGTATCGATTCGCCCCGAGGCTCTGGCACCTTTGTGCGCCTGTGTGACAGCTCCAATTCTAACCTTTTTAGTAGCCACAATGTCTTGGTGGTCTGGAGCGGACCAGAGGGGAGCAAGGGGCCAGGATATTGATTACATAATTCATACAGGGCCACTCGGAGGTGTGACTGTAAATAAAATGGAGGGCATGGTACAAATCAGTGGTAATGTAACCTGAATGACTTGATACAGTGGGGCACGCTCGGTGCCCGAGGTGCGTCGCTCTAAATGATGCGATCCTGTGGCCACGTCTATTGTCCCTCACAAGTAGCTGCGGCCCTGCGTCCCCCCGGAGCTAATACCTGCGCACAGAAGCCTCGGCCCGACGCGCATAATACAACCAATCTACTTGCTGGGGTAATTCACTCCCCGGCAGCGGGCGAGCCGAGCCGGGCGCCGGGATTGCGGCCAGCAGATAACACTCATCAAAATTAAGCTGAATATGGCTTCGTATTAAAGGAGGAGCCATTTTACATGAAAAGCTCATCAGTGGTCCCCACGCAGTGAGTCTCTCATGTAATGTAATATCCATATCTTTGCATCCAGATGTGCGAGGTTTGCTCCTCTCTCTTTCTTGTGCTACTTCCCTCGCAGTGATCTACAACCTCCTTATGATCATCCATAATAAAAAGTCCCATAGATCCAGAGCAACAATGCAGACCCCAGCAGCACTGCACATGTTCAACTGAATATCCCGCATCCTTCGCACCACAATACATTCCCCTCTCTGCCTCGTCCAAACATTTTGCCCTCTGCTCAATCGTTACAAGGGCAAGTGGGAGGCTGGTGCAAGGAAATTGTGTGAAAGAATCCCTCACATTGAGTTTCATACAATCCCCCACACAGGCACAAACACAATTCTTAGACAACGCTCTCTGCAGGCCTTTTGTTCTGGTGTGAGTCAAGGGGAAAATAGGGGCGTGCAGGCGGAATGTGTGTAGCTTACTGAGCCAACAGTGCTGAAATAATCTTGTCTAAAGTTGATGAGTATTAATGTCATACTCTGTGTCAGCTTAATTTCCTTCGCACTGCAACCTACATCTCACATGAAATGTCGCGTTTTGATTGATAATCTCCAGCAAAAGGAAAGAATCATTTTCGGTGCGCATGTTGGAGAGGAAGCCCCTGTCGCCAGTCGTGTCCGTCACTCATCTCAGTCGTTGTCTTTCCGAAACCATGCTGAAAACCCGGAAATGACATGATAATGCTTGTGTGTGCGTGTGTGTGTTGTGTGTGCGTGTGTTCAAAACGTGGACCACAAGTCAGAATGATTTTCACAATGTGAGGAAAGACAGTGCGGTTCGGTGTCTTTCTGGTGTGTTTTTGTCAACCTGTTGTTGTTCTGTTTGTGACACTAATTTTGTCAAATACTAAGATTCGCAGCAAAAAGTCATCCTTGAAGAATTATGGGTTGCCTGGGCGCGCAATCTGACCCTCGAGAAGGGCAGCAGTTCTAGTCATGTGCAAAATAGATCACAGGCAGAGGAAATGTAGCTTGCACAGAAATCGGCAAATATTTCCTGTTTATTCAATGTCGTTATGAAAAATGAGGGTGACCCCTCCTTGGTGGGGATATGAGCGCTGTGTATGGAGTTATGCAGACCAGCCATATTCAGGTGTCAGGCCTGACTAATATTGAGCAAGAATGTGATTTTCTGCTTGGTTTGTCTCTTTCTCTAACCCTCATGTCTCATTCCCCTCGGCCTCATAACCTTACGTGGTCGGAGGTTGACTGCCAGACATAAACCTTTACTTGAGCCCTGGCCTTAGTGTCGGCTGAGGTGTTTAGGCATTCAGGCAAGGTGCTGGGGGATCAGTAATGCTTTGTACGATTAGCAAATCTGTGCTGCCAACCAGGGGTATGGGGGCTTGTACTGCGGAGCTCAACATGGCCGCATCGAGACGTGAGCTGCTTACAAAGCGCTGCTTTGCCCCCCTGAATGGGACCTTCTCCCCCACGAGGCCTCGGCTCTGCGGAGCAGTTGAATCCGACCAGATGTAACCCGGGCTGCTCCCCGCGCCCGCTGCACCCGCACCAGGAGCACACCGCCGGGGATTTGCGGGATCAGTGCCGCTGGTTTCGCTCCCTACACTGAGTGCTCTCAAGCAGATGAAAACCATGCGTTTCGGATCAATGGCTGGACAGGTCTGACCTGAGGTGACGACCGGGGCCAGGGTAGCAAAAGCCCCTTCTGAGCCATTGCTCGATCCTGCAGGGCAGGCCCCTTCTCCATTGCATCAGGCGCTGCTGCAGCAGCAGCCCCGGGGCCTGCAGCGTGTCCAGCACAACTTATCCCCACATCCAGGCACATCCTTTTCCCCTTTCTGTCAACACAAAAAGTATCCGTGGCGTGCCCTCACTCAAAAGGGCCCAGGGCCTTCTTCCCCTGCATCTCTGCACCCACAGCCCTCTTCTTCTCTTGCCATCTTTAATCAACACTTAATTCCGGTAAACTCGATTATGTCATGCCACAAAAAATTACCCGGGCACTGTCCCCACTGCAAACCACAACAAAGGGAGGCGAGTCTGTGCACAATGGAGGGATGGAGGGTTTTACCGCAATCGCAGCGCTGGATACACACAGCCCTGATCCAGGGGGCACAAATCTAACCAAACACAGTTGCATTTGGTGAGAATAATACCCTTAATCTTCTCACCCGAGCCCCAATCAATGAAACGACGATCCCTCGAGCAAATTTGCTTTCCCGCCACTTCTCAAGGACCGCTCTGCTCGCTGGAACTTCGAGATTGTCTGTTCAGAATCTGATGTGCAAAAAATAGAGCCAGAGCAGTGAACCAACTCTGCATGCCTGGTTGATACAGAGTCGCGCTTGAAGATGAAAAAATAAAGAATTTTGTAACTCCCAAGTCCGACAAAAATATTTGAGCTGATTCAAATTCGGTTGACTCATTACAAAGAATCACAACGGAATCAGAAGGAACAGAACCGGATCTCTAATTGGTCAACGAGGGGGACCTCGTACTGCCCTCGCTGACCTGAATTCGGATCAAGGCTGAGGAGACTGACCCCTCCGCGCGGTGCTTCTGATCAATCACGAGCGCATTTACTCGGCAATTAGTCCTGACGGAGCGGACGCGGCGATCAGGGCGACGCAACGAGGCCGAAACAGATAAACCCTCGGCCGGGGCCACCGCCCTGTGGCCTCGGGCGTCCTCACTCTGCACCGCACAACGATTTCTCATCCTGACTTCCTTCTCTCAGTGCAGTGTTTTGAACACAAGTTTTGAGTGTTTGCTCACTCATCCAGACGTCAATGTTTTGGGTGTCGTGTTTGTGTGCGAGGACAAGAAGGGATCTGTTTTCGCAAAATCATTCATCAACATGTTCGATTTTTCTTGAAAACCCAATGGCATTGTGTCCAAGAACTCATGTCCACCCATTGGTCAAGAAAGATTTGGTGTGTGTGCAAAATTCTGCTTTCGAGAATGGGCACAAAAAAGTTGCCGCATCCTTGGATCCGCTCTCGTGAACAACAACAATCTTGGAGTTGAATGGAGGCTGGGAGTCGGCGCGAATGACAGTGTGTGTCTGGCATGCTAATTGCCGTCCTCAATTCCCCCATGTATGTTGTGATCCCGAGCAATAAAGTCTCTGTTGTACCAGTTAGCAGATAAATCTCACAGTAATCCTGCCTCTTGTGACACGCTCTAGCAACTAAGGTATGGCGATAAAGGCGCTGCCTCGTAAACCGTCACAATCTCCGATTCACAATGCCCCACAGACCCGACCAGAATTCGTTATGTGGAAAAAACGCGCCAAACCCCAGTCCCAGATTGTTCTCATTGCTCCCAATTGGCAGTGGTCAGTCGCCCAGCGATACCCTCCTGCCCTCTCTTGACAAATCCAGGCGACCTCTTGGCCATTGGCCACTCGTATCAGATGAATATTTAGCCTCAATTGACCTCTGAGTTTCAAAAAGTTTCTTTCAAAACAAAGGAACTCGCGGGTGCCATGTTGCATAATGGCGGCTCGCGTTCAAAACACGCAATTTTCTGTGCAATTTAATCAATTTAGACGGATGATGTGACCCCAGCATTTGGCTGTTAGGCAGAGAAAGAGAAGGCCAAGCGCGGGACAAGTAGAGGTACTGACCTTTTGCCTCGCTAACCTCTCGCCAGGTCTCGCTGCAGCCACACACTTTGCTCCCAGGCCGTGGCCTCTGTCCAATCACACTGGCCCCAGCTGGGACAGCCCCTGCGTCATTCCCTGTATGCAAATAGGAATTCCCTTTCTCACTGGAACCAAAATAAATGTAAGCCTTGCTGGTGAAGCTTTGTTTGGCAAGCAAGAAGAATTGCAAAGATTGCAATGTTCAAAAGAAAGCGTCTGAGTTCGGGGCAATTTTTCAAACAGCAGCATTTCTTCTTTTTCTGAAGAGCGTGACAGATCCAGGGGCCCTTGGAGCTCGACCTTCCTGACCTTCGAAGAAAAAAATTGGGGTGGTTGAAGTCAAGCCCCGTTCCTTCTCATTTTCAGATTTACTTTGTTCCCCAGGAGGTCGGGCCGATGTGCCCCCAGAGGATCAAGGTTCAAAATCAAGAAACTCCCACAAACGAAAGGGCAAGATCAGTCGGGTTGGGGGTCGATTTCAGTCTCAGCCAGGGTCCAACCCTTAGAGGTTCAAACATTGTGGGGTAAATTTGCTTTTTTAAAGAAACAAGGGGTCAGAGCCCCAAACTTTAGCTTCAAAGATTCAATTTGTATTTGCGGTGCAAAAGGTGAACTGAATTCAACAGGGGGGCTGGACCTCCTGGATCCGCAAGAGTCCCCTGACCCCAAATCTTGGTCAAAAGTCACGGACTCGGGGGTGCGCTCTGACTGGGCGAGAAACATCACAATCTTGCAAGTCTCCATATCACAAGTTACTTCACATTTGGCAGAAAGGAAAATGAACGTGCAGTTGCACGTGATTTTGATCACTCCCTTCTGCAGCTCAGTGTGTCTGGTTTCTGACGATGTCCTTTCACTGAAAGTGTCACGCGTCAACATGAAATAGAAATAGATTTCACCGCAAATTTATTGGAAAGCCAGATTTTGGGATCAACTTCTGGAAAAACTGCAGTTGTTTGCAGCATGGAAGGGGACACATGTTTGTCGCTCGCGCGTTCACTCCCCATAACACGGCCCTTTAATTGTCCTATTGACCTCTCCAGTTATTCGAACTGAAATAAAACCCTTATCAATGCTTAATCTCTGCCATGATTTGGGAACCTTGGTAAGATTTATGGGCCATTTTCATCTGCGATCTACATTTCAGACTTGATTAAGACGGCTCGCTATCGATCACCGGGTCCGAGTCGGGGTATCGGGCCCCGGACCCATTGACACGCGAGGGTCGGCGCGATTGGTCGGGGCGCCGGGATCAACTGGCCTCCTCGGGGATCGTGACTAATCGCTGCTTCCCCCTCGGTAACCCCTATCAACCTCGAGCCTGACCATTGGGATTATCTACAACACACGACGAGAAATCACCCCGGCCTAAGCAGGCCCTATGCAATCTCTGTTTGCCATTACTGTTTGCATTTTCGCTCCATATGAAATGTTGATCCACCTCGGGCAGCTCCGCCTGACCTCGGGGCCGTTAAACGCTGACCCCGCGGGTCTAAAGTTGGCAACGGTCCGCCCGAGGATGCCAATACATGTCCATGCAACGTTTGTTTACTCGTTTCCATTTGACTGCAAGGGCTCGACCTCAACACTTGCAGTAAGATACACCTTTGGCTTTCCGATGGCATTTTCTGTGGCCTCTGCGCCTCTGCCTGCCAGCCCAATGGAAAGTAATTGCTCTTTGGCTTTTTTGAAACCCGGCTTAGGGACATCAAGACTGATAAAGGAGAATCCCATTGGGATATTCTCTTCCTAAATCACGACTTTCCTTGTTTGTTCGCTTCTCAAAAACAGCAACGGAAGAACACAAAACGTGGATTTTGTTAGATGTCACACAAGTTTCGAAAAGGATTTTTTTTCGTGTGAAAAATATCACAGCTGTTGCCAACTTATTGTCTGTTGAAAGTCTGTTCGTCGGGAAAGAAGCAAAAGAACGTTTGGATTTTCACGCAACTTGCCCCAGACACGCAGACTTTGCGTTGGTCGCCTGCCTCGTCCTCACATTGACAAGGAAACTTCATGTGTGTTTTTGTCGAGCGATTTTGTTGCTTTTATTTCTTGCAAAAAAGTAGGATGCCATCAACTCGTTTTCAAGTTTCCAAATCTCTCGCAAAGCTGCAGAATTACGTGTCGGAGCTGAGGTTTTGACCAGGTAGATTATGTGGCTGGAGGCTGGCCCGGTTCAATCTTGAACAGGTAAGTTGGCTGGCTTCAGTGCTGATCCCCGAGCAGAGAGCGGCGCTGTAGCCTCGGCGATGCTTTACTGCTCAAAAGAACCTGTTCACGCATCCATCACCCCAGAAGCTATAGGTCGAGAGAGTCCCACACTCCCTACCTGACCCCAACCACTACTTCAAACTCTCAAATACATGCTTACTCACACCTCTACATCATTTTGTCTCTCTGTAACCCACGCTCTGCGTCTTCGGACCCAATTTTCTTCTGCCTCTACCTTGAAAACAAATCATACAAAATGGATCTGTGCACTCAAAATCTGGTTGGACAAGGTTTTTGCCTGAAAATGTCTGAAATTGGTCCCAAGAGGTTTTGAAGTTGGAAGCTGCTCAGACAAAGGTTCGTGAGGCACAGTAGAAGTCCTCACCTGCTGGATTCAGAGGTGATCAGGGGTTGGAGGGGTGTGCGTGTCCCCGTTGGGTTGGAACTCGTCAGGTTATCGCGTGCTCGGAACCACGTGAGGAGAGCGGACGGATCCAACCCAACCCCGGGCCAGGCGGGCGCTGACATACATGTGCTTCTGATTATCAATGGCAAAAGCAACGCTGGCAATTCATCATCCATAAACAAACTTATCCTCCACAAAGATCACCACCAATGGGTGGCTTCGAGCCAGAAAGGTCACCCTTCACATAGATTCATCGTGACACTGCGGTATGAGTAGCCTCCTTGTGTACACATAAGTCTCTCTCAAGCCAAATTATTGTCTAATTGTAGCAATACGCTGTGTCCCTCCAAGCTTTACCTGTGTACACTGCACAGAGATAGAAAATAGTACATCTCACTTGCCTCTGCACACATCTATGACCTGTTTTCTTGCCACCCATTTTATGAGCCGTCAGATCTTAGATATGATTTGTGGGGAAGTGGGGGGGGGGGTTCGGGAGAGACCACTGCTCGGCTAAAATAAGCGTCGAGCCGGGCCTTGCCATATCACGCATCAAAGACAAAGGTCACATTGTCTGGAAGGGTACCTCCTCCTCCCCACTTACCCAACCTGTCTGCTCGCAACACCTTGCGATGCTGCACTTGCCACATGTGTCAGAGTCCCAGGTCTCCGGGTCAGCCTGTGTCTGCATCACAAAACAACACCTTCACTCTTGAATCTTTGTGTGGATTCTTTTTGGAAGATGAGTTTTCAGGGAGAGGGGTTGTGAGCCCCGTGACCCTGCTCTGCGTCGGGATCGGCGGTGGAAGCGGGGGAGGGAGCACGGCGCTGCGGGCGCAGGTACCAGCGGCCCCCGGGCCAGGTGGCGGCGGCCCCTTCCCCCACCTCCCGCCCCGTGGTTCACTGCAGTTATGGCCCATAATCTACCAGAGCGAAAGGTCATATTGTCTCTTCATAAGCTGCTTAGTGGGAATCCACAGTTGCATAAAATATCACTGCACATACCGCTGGTACGGATATAGTACAATTTCATCTGTTCTTGCGGCCTACATGTCACAACCCCGCGGTCTTGAAGTCTGAACCCGCAAAAACCTGGCCGGCCATCGATCAAAAGGAAAGGTCAAATTTGTCTGTTGGTGTCAGGGTCGGATCCACTTATACCTCACGTGTGGGAAAGCGAGGCGAAGTGCTCGGCATTCTCCACCTGAGCTTTGTGTTCAACTCGTGAAATTTATTCATTCATCTTCATATTCACCGACGCTGCATTTCGTTATGCATTGGTGTGTGTTCACAGAACGGATTCATGAGCTTTGCGTCCCACTGTGCCTTCAAATTATTTTCAAACGAGCCTGAGATTTATGATTTTTTCAAAGTCAAATATGTCAGGCATACATCACTGGAATTATTGGTGTTGTGGCTGGTCGTGGGATGCGCGCGTGAAGATTGTGCTTGACGCATCTCCCCCCCCCCCCAATACCAGAGAGCGAGCGCACGGCTATCAGGCGTTATGAATGCTGATTGTCATGAAGTCATATTATGCATTCTGGAGGCATTCGTTGCGCGATGCATGATGATGATGACCTAATTAGAGCATGTCTATGAAGACATGCTTTGCTGCCATGCTGCTGCTGCTGCTGGTCTTTGTTTGTCAGGAAGTCTATTGTGAATGGAGAGGGAGGGAAGGGGGGTGGGAGTCAGGGATGCATTTTTCCAAAGAGGATATCCAGTGTTCAGGGCAACTGGGAGTCTATTCCAGACTTAAACTCAGTGCAAACTTGAGTCCTTTTGAAGCACTCATTTGAACGCCATTCTTTCCTTGGAGACACAGAATCGGCAGCAGACGGAGAGAACATGATGCGGCCGGTGCACGCCTCACTGCCTTCTTCGTTTTGACATTTTGACTTTTTGGGCAATGTTACGTAGATAATCACCCCGACTCATTGTTCCGTCTGTCAAACATTTGTCCCAGAAAAAAAAGCCTTGTTCGCTGAGTTGCCTGCTGCATGCTGCATGTCCCTCCAAACCGGGTCCCAGGTCAACGCACCATGAACACCTCTTGTTTTGTGTCTGGACCGAGTGGGTAGGGGAGAGGAGAGGACATCAAAATAATTGACTAAACTGATTATTGCGACCAACGCAAATCGAGACATCATAAATCAAGGCTGCACAAAACGACGGCGAGGCGATTCATTTATTTTATGACAATCAAATTTTGCCAATGTGTTAAATATCCCTTCATAAAGTAGTTTTTCTGAGTAAAATTGGTTTCGTGTGTGTACATTTTGAGAGGCTCGTGTGGATTTAGCCCTGATGTCTTCGGGCTGAATGGCTCATCGACAGGTCATGTTTATGGGCACTTTTCACGTTGGGTCAACACAAAAAACTAATTGTTCGAAATCATGATAGGAAGTGAAAAAAGTGCATCCTTTCAATTTCTGATTTATGCCTTCAACTTTTTTTTCAACAAATGTGGAACAGCAGATAAAATTTTGTCCAAATCTGTTTTTCTGTCAGGCAATTGAGGATCCAGTGTCACTGCTACATTCTGGGCGTTGTTATTCAGGGAGAAACAAAAGCGGCGGCGGGCAGCGGCGGGCGGGGGGGGGAGGGAATGATGTATGGACGCTTGTCACATATCACTGATGTGTGATACTCGGCTGTGTATGGCTCGGCTACCTCTGGGAATACTTGATTTAGATTTATCACTTCATATTCCCTAAAATCTCGGGGACCACCTAGGACGACAGAGCGCTTTCATAAATCGCCCTCCTCACCAATTCATCAGCTCGAGCCATTAGAGTGAATCAGAGTAGTTTACGTTCTTCGATCGGGCCTCTTGATAAAAATCAATGGCAGATATGCCTAAATGGGTGCAGTTTTCTTTGATAAATTCTACCCAATGATGCAATGAAACGATTTTGCGGTGCTGCTTTTCAAATTTCAACTTTTGAACCGAATATGGCTCATTGACTGACTTCATAAAAAGCACCCGGTACGAGTAACGATCAGCGCTGAAAACCTATAGGTGTATTTCTCGCAGAAGTAAGATCGTTCAGGAGAAACAATTAGCAAGACCTCTTGAAATTTGAAGGATTAACCAGAGTCAGCGAGTACAACCTCTTTGATCTTTTGTGCGCTTCAATCATTAGCAGTTCTCCGGTGGTTGCCACTGCGCGGGCAAGAAACTGTGATTCCGTTGTGCTTGAGTGCAATGAGTAAGTGAGACGCAAAATGCCTCTTGTTTTACTGATTCTTGAGTCAGAAAAAATTCGGTTTCTTACAGTTTCCTCTCTGGATAAAAAGCAGCAAAATCCCCTACTTTTCAAGCAGCGCAAAAAAGTCACGCTGACTTGTTTTTCAAAAAAAAAGGAGAAAAGGGTGGTGATGGTTGAGAGCTGAGGAGTGATGCGGCAGATAGGAAACTGGGCAGGAGTGACGCCTGTCATCAACGCTCCACTATCAATTGATTCCCCATTCACCTCACACCTGGAGATTTGCCACGCAGCGCAGGGTCCCCCGATCAGCCGCGCCAAACTTTTCCTCAAAACATCCCAGACAGACAGGAGTGAAGAAAACTTTTCTGAAGAACTTTTCTTCGCAAGAAACTTTCAATAGGTGCTGTATGTTTGAATCTGTCTCTTCAAAAACTGATTATGGATTCCACTTTTTTTGTTTTGCATCCAAATATGATTGACGGGTTTTGCAGTGAAACTACAAATTCAGCAGAACATTTGCGGAACGGTATAAATATCATCAGTCTGACCACAACAAAAAACCCAGAACATTTGGAAAATGACATTTGGGTGAGTGAAGTACCAAAACAATGGACACCACACAAGTTTATGTCAAATTTAGATGAATCCGAGCCGCATTTAGATCGGAATTGTTTCGCAAAAACAATCAGCATCCAAAGGCGTGCGCATTTCACCGCTGATGAAACATAGAATATTGTTCCGCAGTCGGAGATCGATGGATGTACTGCCCCTCCCTCCCCGACTGCGCGCGTACTGCACATCAGATGGCCTCGCCTGGCCGGGAATTGCTATCAATTCCCACAGGAACCACAACAAGCTTGACCTCTCCAATTGTTTGCTCAACTCACCTTGTTGTGTGGAGGTGTAATGACCAGTGCGATGAATGACCAATGGTCAGTGGCCGCTCCTCGCAGCGGGGCGCCGCCTCCGTCCGGCCGGCCGCCCGTCCGTCCACCCCGGGGTCCGCCGCCGCCGCAGCCGCCGCCGGCCGGACATCTCCCGTCACTCCATCCGTGACTAAATCTCCTCCAAGAGTACTCATTTGTGAAACAAACTCACACACGCACGGCGCCGCCCTTGGCTTTTATGCAACATCATTTTCAGTGATGAAGAAAAATGCCTGTGCAAGTGAAGATTGTGTGCTTGGAAGAGCATTGCGTTTTTATGTGCACATCTCACTGGCAAAAAATACGAATGCCAAGAAAACTGGCAGACAGGAATTTCTGAGCGTTTGACAAGGCTGAGTGGAGAGGAGAGTGGGAGCGCGTTTCTTCTTACACACTTCTCCCCTCTAACCCCTCCATACCCAGCTTGAGCCTGGAAAAAGTTTTGTTTACAGCAAGATTGAGAGCGTGGGGAGCAGAAAGGTCCTTTGCTGTTGAATAAAGCACAAAAAGAATTCCTTCACGTTCCCAGAGCCGTGTCTGAAAAGGCAGAAGAAAACTCCCAGTGGCACGATGATGAATGAATGCGCTAAATTCAGTGTACCTGAAAGATTAGAAGCCTACTGTTCACTATCACTTGCCCTCACCAGGCAATCCCCGCCGGCCCTTCATCCTCACCCTCCGCTTTACAAAACGCAGCGCAAGACGCGCCCCGGGAATCCACGGGCATCCGACCCCATTGTCTCGTTGCATAAAAATGTTGTCATCAGAAGTGTTAAACAGGTCAAGCAAGGCTGGCTTCAGCTCGGAGGCATCCTCGCATTTGCCGCAGTAACGGGACTCGCGAAGCTCAGAACCGTGAGAATGTTACAAGGTGTGCCTTTCAGTCTTTAATAACTACAGTGGGGGAATATTAATATTCTTTGACCCGTGCAACGCAGGGCAAGTCCGAGGGACACTGCTTGACATAGGAGCCCCGAGGAGTAGGGAAGAGGTCGGGACAGGGCTGCCCCCGGGTTCGACAATGGGACTTCACGCTCAGTGCGCACACCGCTCCCGTCCTGGGTGGAACCGTCTTATTCCCCCCTCTGCTCTTTGAACACGACATCCATAAAAGGGCCACAATTGCCCAACATTAAATGACCATAATCACTGTGGTTTCAAATCTCCTCCAAACCGACCGAGTGCAATTTGATAGAGCCTTCTCTGAAAACAATTTACTGGAATTGCATTCGTTGCCCAGAAAGAAGGCGAGAGATGTGAAGCGGGGGTCGCTTTTAGACTGTCCCGACGCAGCCACTTGAGGGTGACCCGGGTCAGACCCTCTCAGCCTTCAAAGCCCCGAGATCAATTTCTTCCGCGCAGTTTGCATGTTCCAGGTGAGTAATTTTCCCATCAAAGCGAGCTCCTTGCCTCAGCATCCACACACAGAGTGGTCAGAAATATTCAAAATTGCGCCTCGTGGAGCAAAAGGTCAGAATTCCGCGTGAAATTACCAACATTCCGAGAAGTTAGACAAATATGAATAAGTCGCTTTTCCCCAAGCGTCATTTTTCACATTTTCTTTTCCAACGGCGGCAAACCTCAAGTTGACGCCGCGTAGGATTCTTCGCATTCTTGTGACTGCAAAATGCTCAAAAACAGACAAATTTTGGGAAATTGGCAGTTTGTCAGAAGTGTTTTCAGCTACGCAGCAAACGACCACAAGTTATTTGTGGTCATAACCACAAAGAAAACACTTCCGGGATCTGACAGAAAATGTCAATCACCTGTAAAATTACCTGGTTGTTGGGGTTGATCAAACTCGACGTCGATGTGAACTCAACGTACAGTAAATGTTTCTGCGGATCTTTCTTTTCCCCCTTGGTGACCAGGTTGAGGAAATCAGGCTGACAGCGAATCTTGACGGCAATTTGTAGCAGCTTGGTGGGGGGAAGGAGGAACATGCTCTTGTACACGCGGTGCCACAGCCTGGTGCTCCCTGATAGCAGCCCCTGCCCCCGCAACAAGCGCACCTTCGTGACGAACGCACTTGGAATCAAGCACGCTCAATTGGACGGGCTAAGTCTGATGTTGCCTGCTCTGCATCCCAAGGCACGATCCCGTCACGGAAAGTCACGACATTGTTTGCTCGTAAATAAGGCGCAGGAGACGGTGAGAACCACACAAGAAATCGGGCAGTGTTCTTCTGAATAGGCCACCACTGCTTGCAAGTGAGGAAGCCACTGCCAGTGAGAAATATGGTCAAGTGAAATCACTCGCATTTGTCACCTTCTGAATGTCAAAACTCGGCGCGTTTTGTGAATTTTGGTCAGAGGGGTCAAATTACCCACAAATCTCGCATAGGAAGCGTCTCTCACCCCGAAATCAGTCTTTTGCCATTGATGCAAAGACAGTTGACCAAGCACGGCCAGACATCATTGGGCAAAACGTCCCATATGGCGTCGGAGCTGCATTGTGTATTGTTTCGCGGGCAGCTGAGATTGGTTCCATCAGGCGGCATGATGAAGCTTACTCAGCGCCCGGGACAGGAATAGATAAATAGGCGAGTTGAAGAAATCAGTGCGGGGCCATTGGTAATAATGGCACTTGGGACAACTGCGCTGTTCATTTTCCGCATGAGTCGCCTGTGTTGGACAACCGAGGCCAAATGAGCGATCCGCCCTCGCTTCTCCTGCAGCGACAGTAGCGCGTCTTGCGAAGCTGCGAAGCCCCCACAATGGAAGCAATAAGGCTGTAAGTGGATCGTGGTCATTGCTGATTGAAATGGGGCCCGGGGTTCAGAGAGCTGCTGCCCTGGATGGGGCTGAGTGGGTCCGCATGCACGCTCCAGTGTGTGCGTGTCCGCGTGTGTGTGCAATGGCGGCGTGAGCACGGAGGGTGGGTGCGTGCGTGGGTGCGTAGCTCCGGGGCCTGACCAATCCAGGATGAGATCCAGAAGAAATTGAGTCGGATTGAGGGTGGCAGCGGAGGTCAGGAAGGTGCTGCGCGCGCTGGGGTGGCCTGGGAAAGGAGCGGTCGTCCTTCTGCTCGGCGTCAGGGCCCCTGGACCTCGGTCACCGCGCCCTGGCAATAAACATACCTCCGCAAGCCGCAGCCAAACTGCGGCACACAGCGTGATTGCCGTCTCTGCGGTGCACTCATTCACCATTATGGTTAACCACCAAGCCGCAGCTCTCAATCACTCGTTAAGCAATACTCAACCTTTGCTGCCTAATGCTGCCCGTGAATTGCCTCCCTAACCTCCATTTGCTGTCGCTTTTCACGCTGCATTAGAATACAAATGGGAAGGTGGAGAACAGTAAACTGTACATAAATCTGGACGCCGACTGAACAGTATTGATAGACAGGCGCGCGTAGATCAATGCGGGGTGGTTCTGATCCAGAGTCATCTCGCTCCAATTGGCAGAATCTGACGCGCTCCCCCGGAAAAGACGGATGGGACGAAACATGGTTCGCGCCGTGGTCAATGGTCCACTGGGGATCAATGTCACGTGCTGGACCACGTGCTGAAGACGACAAAATGTTTCCGTCTTACTTAGGTCACAAACAAACAATGGAGTTTGGGTACATACAAGACAGACACCCAACAGATTTGTTGTGCCGCTGCAGAGAGCCAGCAGAAAGCACGCGCACACACACACACACACACACACTGTAAGATTCAATGCAATCTTTGTCCTTCTTGCAGACAATGTGCATTTCATCCTGTTTCAAGACGGTGATCAGATTGCTGACCCATTTGTGTTCAGCTGGTCAGGCCAAATAGCATTGCACGACATGAGTCCGCATTCATAGGCTGCAAAAAATGAAATCATTCCATGTTTACGGTAGCAATTCCAGTATATCAGCATTGCTGTCTGGGGCCATCGATCTTGCAGACTTCCTGCTCCATGAATGCTGGGTTCCATTCCCATGCCTTGGCGTATGGCAGTCTGCCAGCAGCAACCTCGTGGAGGCAGGGGCGGAGGTTGAGTGGGTAGTGGGCTGAAAAAAAGTGCAAGAGCAACACCAAGGTTACGTAATGTAGTACTTACGTGCTGGGGTGCAGGCCTCCCCGTCAGTCTGCTGGCCTCGGCGCCGCCGCCGCCGCCCGTGCCCCGCCGCGCCCTGCCCCACTGACTCCCGACCCGCCACGTGCGCCGCCCGCCCGCCAGCCTTCCGCATCACATGTAAACATGCTCCTCAGTTCTGTGTGTGTGTATTTTTTTCTCAGTAGTTCTTCTCTTCATTCTCCCATCTGTCAACCTGAGTTGCTTTTTTGCGAGTGAGAATGCTTCTTTCCTCGTTCTGCAGGAGGAGAGAGTGTTTACAAGGGAGGCAGGGGCCAGACTTGGAGGGCAGGGCAGCGCAGCGCGCGCAGCGTCGGGGCCTGGGTCGCGAGGAGCGGCGCGGGCGGGCGGCGGGCGCGGGCGGAGGCCCCTGGATGCCCTGCCCGGGCCGTGGCGCGGCGCTCCGGGGTGAAGGGGCAGCGCGGGGCGCGGGGGCGCCCGGGCGCCCTTACATTACCATGCATCTCGCTACATGCTACAACTGCACTCACTCCTGCACCGAGCCTCCCAGGCAACGGGCCTCATGAATGGAGCGGGACGCAGGGACAACAACAAACCTGGATCACGGCGGCCACATGACGGCTATTTTCGGGTTGTCCCCAGAAGGGAAGCTCCTGATGATGGGCCATTTGTGGAGTCATATTTACTTTATTTCAGAAGCCAATATTGAGTAATTACAGATAAGAGGTGGATATTTAGATGCGATGTTTATCAAAGCAGTTCATTGATATGGTCAATTACTTTTCAATTTCTCTGGTCCATACAGTGCGGAAATTGTTGAAAGCACTTTGAAGCGTAGTTTGCATCTGCCTTCTGCAATGAGCAGAAGTAATGTGCAAAGTAAAGACGTGGCCATCCAGGCCACATCAGTCCAAACACGCCCAGAAATGTCCTGGGAAGAGGGAGAGGGATCTGGATTCCAAAACAAGGACACGGAACGTGTCAAGTTTGTAGATGTGAGCCAGTCAATTTTGTTGCACTGACTGAAAATTGTCGTCAAAAATGAAGAGAAAGTGTTTGTCATTTTGTCAAAATTTGTGCGTGGTCTCATTGCTTCATTCTGGGCACACACTGTGTGTACTTGATTTGGGGTTCTCCCTGAAGGCACTCTGATAGTAAATGAGCGACCAAATACGGTGACCTGGCCAAACCACAAATAGCAACGAACTTTTTGTCAAAGGCGAAGCTTATTGATAAGAAGCCTATTCCAATTCATTCTGTCTGCCTTGGGATATCTGTGTTTTTGGCGTACCTGTGTGCGCTTGGTAAAACTGACAACTCGGTCCTTGCTCAGTGGAACACTGGACATTTTGATGACAATTTGTTGACAACTGGGTCGGTTGTTGGTCTTGTCGGTGTTGTTTGGCCGAAATAGGCTGCATTCTTTGCCCATGTAGCATGAAGCTTAACACGAAGCCAAGGCGGTTGGCCAGAGGGGGCCGGCCGTCACTTGTCCATCAGAGGTCACTCGCGGCGACCCCATGTGACCCTTGACCCGAAGCCGGCAACGAATCAGATAGGCACAATGCAAAGGGTCCGAGCTTTTTCCTCTATCTTCCTGGAATGCCATTTTTATACCTCAAGGAGCTTTTTTTCACCTTTCCTTCAAGGAGGGTATGAGGGTACCAGGGTCCATTCAGACTGTGGGAAAATGACGCGCAAATAATGCCAGATTGAACAGATTTGGTTGAACTGGCTTTGTGTATGGAACTCGACCATTGTCCAGTTGGACGCTGCAACTGAACATAATATCAACGGATAACGTTCCTCCGTGAAATATTAAACTGAACAACACTTAGCTCAGTTTGAACTCACTGACCACAAAAGGAGACCTTCGGCAGTATGATCTGAGCAAAGGGGGGAATTAGTGAAATTTATGACGATGTAAAGAAGAATTTTCATTAGCCTTTTTAACCTTTTCTTGGAATAAAGTTTCTTTTGTGGAAGTGTGAGAAAATTCCTGGGATTTGGAAAACCTAGCATTCTGGATGATTTATTTGTTTTCTGCAAACGTAGAAATGAAAGACTTTGAATGTTTCTGTGTTTCCTGTTTTTTAACAACGCCACTTAGCCGAGAGAGAGAAAACATACTGTCAAGGAAACTGTGCTGCGTTTGCACAACAAAGGAAGAATAACCATCCACACATTAGGGAAGAATTACGTGTGCATGATATGTTCCATGCAAAGTTTTGGAAACAAATTTCACACTCAGACAAACGTCGCTCAGGCTCCAAAGGGAAGCGCTGCTCACGCCTGATTTACGTGCGTGTCAAGCTGGAGTTGTCGGAGTCAGTCACAAGTGCGAAGGTCCCTCCGTTATGAATGCAAAATTTTCAAAAATCTCGGGGTACTCTGTGGTAGGTAACACCATTTATTCACTTCAGGGTTCCTCCTTTGAAGTTTCAAAACTTCACATTGAACATCGCACGAGAGGACGAATATTTGAGGTCGTAACGTCCAGAAAAGAAAAAAACACGGAGCGAACACGATCCGGTTGATAGGAATTGCAGTTTTGTTTGTGCAGACGTCATATGTGAGATCAGTGCGTGTGGCACCTTGGTGTGTGTTTTGTTGTCAAGCTTCGATTCTCAACACAGATCTCAGAAAAAAAGTTTAACAATCAGGCAAACTGACACCAAATTATCAGTCGCATCTGCTGTCAAGAAGGAATTGTAGTTTTCATTCAACATTATTTTTTATTGCTCAACAAGGCCATGTTTGACAATTGCGTGTTGTTGTGGAGGCTACAACCTCCACAGCTGATGCAGTGCATTCAAATGACACATTTTCAACGTGAGTCTGCAGGTCAGTTTTCCCCTGCTGAATGTTCCTCTGTGCAGATTGACCCCACCTTCCCTCCTCTCCGCTCTTTTCACAATGTTCGTCCTACAGCGACACTGTTTCTGCAGGAGCCTGGGACTGATCAGCTGATTTCTGTTTCGCTTGCAGCGCCGGAGCGCAGCGGAGACCGTCTCGAGTGTTTGATGGAGAGTATCCACCATGGAGAGGAATCGGAGATGGATCGTCTCGCTTTATCTCCGCGACGACCTACATGCTTAATTGGGCCTGGTGGACGGTGCGCGCGGGAGGCGGGACGGCGGCGGCGGGGCAGCGGGGCCGGGCCGGGCGCGGCCCCGACCGGACGGGGTCCGGGACCCCGGGACCTCCGCAGCCATCGCAGGGTCCCTCGGGAGCCACACATGCCTACGGACACGACTTCGGGTCCAATTGAACACTTAATGTACTTTTTTGCTTTGACTCCAAAAACTGTGAGGTGATCACGACGAAATGCCACTTGATCTTTGTCGCCCCGAGTGTTTGTGGTTCTGACCCAAAATGGATGTTTTTGTGTGAAATGTTGGCTTCAGTAAGAATACAAAGCTGGGATTTGAATCTGTGTTGTGCTCAGTGGCCGTCGCGAATCACCGATCTGGTGCGTTGGGACAGCTCTCGGGGGCCGACCGTCTGCTGGGGCCGCGGCTATTGCATGACCTGCACACTTATCAGTGGCCGGCTCCCATACAAAGGCCTCTTAGGAGCAGGAAATCAGTTGGCCCATTCAGGGAGCAATTACCCCAATCGCAGCTTTATGCAAATCCCGCGCACCCAGTCTTTACCTACTGCAGGGGATCAAGAGCGGGGGCCGTGTCGCCAGCAGCGTATCAGAATGACTTACTTGTTCCCCGCTAATTTCCCCCTGCCCCATCTGCGGAAAGCCCCTCGCGGATCCAGAGGGAGAGCCCCTAGGGCTCATCCACACCAGAAGGCGTACGTTTATCAACGTTCTCTGTCATAATCGCGTCGTTTGACTTTTCAAAGGCCTTGCAATGTCCAGCACCCCACATCAGCTGTGGGAATAGTGGCCTGGATCCTTCTCAGTGAAGGATCAGGGACCCCAGGTCCCCCGACCACATTCATGGAACCGCCACAGGGAACCCTACTTAACTCTACTCTTAATTCTGGGCAGATAAAAAGCCACAACGACTGAGACTGGCTTTAAGATTTCCTTTTCGATTTCACTGAGCAATTGGGCAATTAGCTGGGTCCAGTTATCCTTCCCTTTCAAGCTGTCTCACCCAGCTAATTCCAACTCTCGCAGTGTCGCAATTGCGCCACACATATTCCATTGACTGCACTTTGTACCAACACGGTCTCGAAAATTGCGGTCAAGCAAAGCAGAGAGAGTGAATGAAGGGAAAGCAGGGGACACAGCGATCTGGAACCAGAAAACGACAGCTGGTGGGAGGAAGCAGCGAAGATCGTGTCACACGGAGAAGACCTCAACTGTACCTGAGTGTAAAGGCGTTGTTCAAAATTGAACCAGACACACGCTCTCCTATCTCTGCAATGAAGACCGAACCGTGGTCTGTTGAGTACAAGAGTTGCACAACACGATCGATTCTGAACTTGCAACGCAAGGCCAAAAGTGGTTTCCGCAGTTGTGTATTTCGATGTTCCAGTACAAATTTATCGGCCCGCACCAAAAAGAGCTGTGTACCTGATTATCACGTTTGAATCTTGTCAGACGAACACACCCATAAAACAGAACCCGAGACGCGTGAATCCTGCACCGTGACGCTCATAAACCCTCAATCCTGTCAAATTCACCTGTGCCGCCGCACATTTTGAGATTCAGACAGGGGGTTGGTTGTCTCACCCCGACGAAAGGGTGGGAATTTCTCTCACAGTGCGATATCGAAATGTCCTGTAGCCGTGACACGAAGACACGACCACTTGTCTGAAATTTTGACTGCAACCGACGAACTCGGTTTCTTAGGAACTAAAGGGTCAGAAGCGAAGGAAACCTGGACAACTTGTTTCTTATTTCGACTCTTGTTTTCCACAGAAACGTTTGATACCGTTGCCACACTCTTTCCTTTGTTGTCTGTCGTCTCCAAAGTTCAGGTGCAGCAATTTTGTGACGCAATAGAAACAAAAGCCACAGCAGGACGTTGTACATTGTTGACCACATTTTATTCCGATTAGAGAATCACACAATAATGTACAGAGAACGCGAGGAAAGCATTGGGCGAGTGAAACCACAAGATACTCGTAACCGATTGATCATCAGGCCTCATGTTGCTCACCCCTCATTCGTACACCCACGTCGCTTTGTGGCACATCCACGACAATTTCCACAAATCCATTGTTTTTTGCACATGATCCGGGTCAATGTCTTGAGTTGACGGAAACACACGGAAGTCGTGGACTCTGCACATCAACCACCTTTTTGCGCACGGTGTGTTCTGTGGACAAAACGAACAAAACAATTGCACACTTGACGTCATCACAAATGACGTCGACGCGCCTACGTTTACTCATAACAACAGTACCATTGTCAGTTTCTCACGTTTTCAGTGCCAACAGTTACAAAAGCCAGAATCTCCACAGTCACAAAACTCAACGTCACCACGACAGAACAAAACCGCGAAAGATTGCTGCAATCCTGAGTGCAGTATCTGCAACACGTTTCACAAATTAAAAGTACGCACGATTTATCATACAAGGAATTAATTACCCTTTCACAATGAAACTTCAGATCAGTTGAATTTATGAGGCATAATGACTCGTGCATTATGATCCACATAATAAAAAAGAAACGCGTGTTTCTTCTGTCCTTCTGTGTACACTGAAGTAAAGCTGCCTGATTTCACCTTTCGCAAGTGACGTTACTGAGGAAAACAAACAATGAACAAAACATGTTCCATCCAATTCACGCTTTCAGCACTGATGCTCAGACTGCGCACCTTTTCATAGCTCACAGATGAGGGTCGCTATTGTGTATTACTTTGAATATCTGGGTCATGTGCTGAGCAAGTAGCGACCCTCATCTGTGAGCTATGTTGGATAAC
>JAAUXT010120511.1_pt1 | contig 29120 bp, 31 predicted proteins | sample 7278171 | NCBI WGS metagenome assembly JAAUXT01 (sample SAMN14350112, study PRJNA611818) | marine sediment metagenome | isolation source: surface marine sediment (1.8m) | place: French Polynesia: Moorea | collected 2018-08
CTTGACCATGAAACTGCTGCTGACATACTTTTGGAAGACGCTGCCTATAGGTGCTTCGATTTGGCTCGCACCGATTTGGCTCAAATCGTGCAACCCACCTCAAATCACCTCAAAAGACACATTGAAAGCGAGTTCTTCGCGTTTGTGACTGTTCCCGATGAGAAACCACGTTCTCGTTGTGTCCCGAGTAGATCCGTGTTCTCCACCATGTTCCACACATTTCAGCAAAAGGGAAAGACATTCACATTGACGAGTCATCGAGTTGTGTGCTCTTTAATCATTACAGCTATAAATCTGTGGAGCATTTTACAACCTGAGAAGAAGTATCAGAAATACGTTGTGGATCAAAGGACAGAAATGGTGTTGGGTTGGTGAAAATTTTGGGTTATAGAATTCACCTCAGTGCGGTACGCTGAGATAGATGCATGCCTTCCACGCATGTATAATTCACCCAGCAATATGAACTTTTGCAAACATCACATTCCATTCACGGTGAGTTTTTCTTGCTCTTGCAGATCGTTTTGCCCGACACGGCTTCGATCGAGCTGGACGGGACGGAACGGCTCGGATGGACGTCGGAGCAGGGCATTGGTCACATCAGCTTTGAGTACGACAACGCGCACGACTCGCTCTTCAGAAACGTGCCCGAGGGCGGCCCCAACGTCGACATCTTCCCCGAAACCGGGCAAATCTCCGTTTTTGAAACCATCACCTTTCCGGGGAAGTTCTCCATTGGGGCGATTATAGAAACAGGTGAGGGAAGTATGAACCCATGCGGGTTCCTGCCAAGTGACTGTCGTGTCTTCACGCACGTATCATTCGCGACGTTTCGCTTGGAAGCACCACGAGCTTGAGCAAGGCACACACATTGAAAAGCAACGTGCGTGAAAACACAATGGGAACTGCGCAAACTCGACTGGTTTGAGAGGTGGAGCCTTATCGGCGAGTGACAAAAAATCATTTTTGTGTCGAGCAGATCTGTGCGATACGAGTGCGTGTGTTGCTTTGAAGATTGTCTATGTGTGACAGGGTTGTCAGCTTCCTCACGATGTGTTTTCCCAGAAAGACAAGCAAATCATGTAATTACACCAGCATTGTCGGGTGAAGGTTACAATCGCTGAACCTGCAGACCGTGCAGTCCTGAAATATTTGTGCGCAATCTCCACCCAACGTCGCTTGTTCGCGATGCTGTTGGACATGCGGGGCGAGGCACAACCAGAGTGCTGGAGATGTTGGAGACATGGCTGCTGGCGATCTCGTATTTTTTTGTTTTGCCGCGACAGACATGGACGGCTGTACCGACGTGAACGAAAGACATGCCTGCAGGAAGTCAAAGTTCCGCTACTTTTCTTTCAAAGCGCCTTTCACTCCAACATGTACCCAGTGTCTGGTTTGGCCTTTTAATCGGTGCTTTTTGACAGACTCTTCTCTCGCTGTGGAGTTGTTGAGTTTCTCAACAGACTGAGGCAGTCAGTTTTTGGTGCCAAACAGATAAAAGCGCAATCCAGAGAACGCCGACGCACACGAACGGCCACCCCGAACAAAACAGATCCAACACACACAAGTTCAGCCACAGATTTTCTGAGTCTACCACAGTGTTGTTTGATTGTGGCTTGCTTCTTTTCCACACATGAAATACCGGTTGACCTCATTGCCAAGATTTCTTGAAATGGAATTTGTAGGAAAATGTGTGATCCAAATCACAAAACAACAAAATTCCAGTGTTTGTCAAGCTTCCAATGCAACTTTGTCAGCACCCTGAAAATGGCCAAGAAGACAGCTGCTGAAAAAACTCCGAAAACAAGATTTGTGCACAGAGATGTCCCTTTGTTTTGCCTTGAACCAGAGTTTAGAAGAACAAATTTCCTGAAGTTTGGCAAACTGTTCACAAACCATATCCCACACCTACTCAGATGTGCACACTCCAACATTTGCTCCTGCAGAAGCTAGGTTGGTTGCAAGAAGTTGGCATTCTTGCTGCAAATAACCATCAATTCTGCAGACCAGGTCTGAAGGCAGGCTGTGACCCGTCGGACGTCAGTCTGCAACGGGGCTGGGAGTGACACTCATCTTCGGGTGAAACCAGATTTGAAACATTTACCCAGGTGACCTCCACATCCGATCTTGACACGAAGGGGAAACTGTTTTGGAAAGATTTGAAAAAAAAAATCCAGAAAAAACCCCAAAAAGGTCCGTCGAGCCGTTTTCACGATGTACGCGGCCTGGGGCTTGATGCAACAAAAAGCACCTCTCAGAAATTTGCATTGCAAGCATTTTCATTTCTGAAGGGGTTTCTTTCGACATGCTCAATGCAAACAATAAATCTTGTGGACTGCCTCAAAAACAATGCTGAGATACGGAACTTCCTTTGCGATCACATTGGCATTCAAGACATCTTCGTCCTGCTTGTCACATTACGATCGCTCGTATGAAATGGAACTTTTTGTGGCTAAACTATTTGTCAAAAAAGGCCGAGGCAGCAAAGCATGTGAAATTTATGCTTATTTGTGACAAAAGGATATATTTGAAGAAGGCGATCTGAATTTCAGCCTCTTTCTCAGGGCCCACCACAGACTGGTGTGGATTCAGACAACGTCTTTGTTTCTGGCACCATCTTCGTGTGTGCCAGCTCAATATCCTGAAACGATGCACAAAGGAAAAATTTTCTCATGCTTTTTGCTGCAGATTTGGCCTGAACTCCCCTATTGTTTGCCAATTCTGCCTGTATCATTTGCACCGTCTTCTGTCCTGCCAGAAAAATTGATAACAATATATTTTCAGCTGGTACCATTAGTGTCAGAAATTCGCACGTGGACTTCATTTGGTGGGCTGCCAGAGTCCAGGAAAGAACACAGAAAAAGTAAAATTTCTGCGAAACCACCTTTCGGACATGTCGGCCAGCAGTGAGGACAACTCACAAGCACTTTTGTGTGTGTGTGGGGGGGGGGGGACTTTTGTGCTGAATGGGGTGCGCACTATTTTATTGAACGGTCAAAAATGATTTTCTGTTCATTTCCGACCTTTTACGAAGCAAAGGTGCAAAACTAACCCCACCCCACTCCCGGCAGACAAATTTTAGAAAACACTGAACACTTTTTCAGCCGCGATTGTGTGTGCGTGTGTGTGGATTTATCAAACGGCGCGTGCTTTCTTTCCAATCTCTTGTTTTGTTTTGTTGTGAAGGTGGAAACCAAGAACATGCGGACAAAAACCTTTCAGTGCAAATTGTGGCTGAGGCACACACCCTCGCGCCAAGAGATGTCTGTGTGCATTACCAGACAGGCCTTCGAAATAGGTCTGCAAAAAATTCAGCTATGAATAGCATTTTATCAACCGCAGCACTTTTTTGAGCCTCCGACATTCAACCTTCAGCATTGAGCCTTTACGTTGGCTCATATTTGGCTTGTTCCTTCGAGAACGGTTTGCACATCACAAACCAACACTGAAGGAGAGGAACAACGGGAAAATGTTGGCTTCTTCGTCTTCAGCATCTTGTCGGGACTTGCTTCGTCCTTCGTGCTGGAGTCGATGGTGCGCAAGACGCAATTTGCGCTCCGATAATCAAAGGGTTGTCTGGTTGCTATAAGTTCCAACCTCACAAATGCTGCTTTTTCACTTGCTGGATCTGTCTCCCAAAGTGGCAGATGATGGAAAGATTATAGAGAGATTAGATTGGCGGGTAACGGTGATACGGTGCAGAGTTTTAGGTGCATCAATCCACATCAAGTCATCTGTGTTTTTGGACATGTAAGACAAACAAAGCATGCTTGTCTTGAATCCATGGGAATCAGAACACTGTCAGTTCTGCGATCTGCCGAATAAGCAAGGTCGAGTTGAACTACACAAGTCTTAACCAGCATATTTCTGAAAACGGTAGTCTATGATTCTGGCTTAATATTGAAAGAAAAGTAAACATAGAGTGGTTCTCCCATATTTCACCCAAAATGACTCCATGGCTGGTGTGCGTTCATTTAGGAAGCGTCCAATTAGACCATGTTTCTTTGCACAAGGCTGAAGATGTCTGCGTGTTGTCTCATACCCTCCAGATAAACATTTCCCCCAAACTGCCAATTTGCCTAATTGTTGCCAAATTTTCGCATGCATTGACCAAACTAGTTATAAATAAAAAACATGAATTGCTGGCTTGAGGGCTTTAAATGATAACCCATGTTTTGGACCATTTGGAAGGAGCAAGGAAAAAAGGTAGCAAGGCAGTGAAGAGACGGTATTGTATAACGAAAAAGCCCTTCAGGATTGGAGGGGAAATGAGCTATGGTGTAAGGTCATCCTCATTGCCTTGTCACACTTGCTGGGCAAGAACACAGAACTCGGGGCTTCTGAACGGGAAGGCTGTGAGAGTGAAGTTAGATTGAGGAGAAGATACTAACAGCAATGATTTTGCACTGAACTGTGCACTGTTTCGGGATATAATGACGACATTGTCCTTTCGGATCTCCCGTGTGGATTAACGCCGATATGGGCAAGAATTAAATTGAAGGAACATCCAAGTGGGCTTGCTGAAACACTCATAAATTTCTCCAGGTTTCCTTCACGCAATCATTTCTCACGAAGCCCAGACCGAAAAGAATGTGCACATAATGCAGTAATTCAAAGCACTTTTGGGAACTTTTTTCGCCACGGACACAAGAAGGTCCCCAAAATGGATTAGAAAAAATCACCGTGGGGAAGCTGCAACCATTATGGATTGATTATGGGAGGATATGACATGCCAACAAAGGTGGAGATCTTGTCGCTCTTCATAACGCTGACATTGTTTGTAGATGTTAGTGGTCAGCCCGGTGCTCCAGGGCCTCCAGGGCCCATCGGAGCCACAGGATTGCCAGGAGCCACCGGAGTTCAGGGACCGCCAGGTAGGTGTTCGTTTCAAACTGTCCCTTCTCGGATATGGAGCTCCAGGTCTGCACTCACGCTGAGTTTTCTGCAAAAGTTTTTTTTTTGAAATATTTGTGTCCAATCACACAGGTTTCAAACAAAAATAGACAATATCCTCAGATTCTTGTTTGCAAAACCTGATATTTTGTGTGAAAAACAACGAATTACGCCGAACGAGTCCCAAAGATTGCTGTTGTAGTGCAAAAATAAGCGGAAAGTGTTGGGGTGACCGAATCTTTTCTCCTTGTTTCAGGGTTTCCTGGTGTATTCACCGGTGTCTCGCCGCCCGGGCGAATCGGCCCCCCTGGGTCTCAAGGACCGCCGGGTTTCCCTGGTCCTCCTGGGCAGCAGGGCCCGCCTGGACCTCCAGGTTTCCAGACCGGAGTCGGTCCGGGAGGAGTGGGACCCCAGGGTCCCCCAGGTTCTCCAGGCGTCCCCGGAAGGGACGGGGTCCCCGGCCGTCAAGGACTTAACGGTCCAACAGGTGCTACAGGGAGGTTTGGTCCCACCGGACCGACTGGATCAACTGGACTTACGGGCCCCACTGGCCCCACAGGTGCTACAGGATCTCGAGGTCTTCCGGGAAGGACAGGTGCGAGTGGTCCATTCGGACCCGCGGGCACTCCTGGTAGAGATGGACGACCTGGCAATGATGGGTTCCCAGGCGGACCTGGTCCACCAGGAAGACCTGGCCAACCTGGATCACAAGGTCCACCTGGACCACCTGGCGGTTTCGTTGATGGTGGTAGAGGTCCAATAGGACCCAGAGGAGCCACTGGATCCACAGGTCCCAGTGGTCCAACTGGCGGAACTGGCGCCACAGGTCCAACTGGTCCCACAGGAGGAACTGGTTCCACTGGCCCCACTGGACCAACTGGAGGCACTGGATCCACGGGTCCACAAGGCCGCACTGGAAGTACCGGACCTTTCGGACCACGAGGACCACAGGGATTCCCTGGAGCAACTGGAAGGACTGGTCCCGTTGGAGCTACTGGAACACCAGGGCAGCCAGGCAGGGACGGACGGCCCGGTGCAAGTGGACCCGGCACGATAGGAGCCACCGGAGCCACCGGACCATCGGGGCCCCGAGGAGGCACCGGGACAACTGGCCCGTCTGGTCCGACAGGAGGAACTGGAGCCACCGGACCAACGGGTCCAACTGGTTCCACGGGATCAACTGGACCCACCGGACCCACCGGAGGCACAGGGGCGACAGGACCTCAGGGCAGAACCGGTTCATCAGGTTTGTGTTTTGCGCTTTTGTGTCAAGAACAACTCGCCTCAATCTCTTGCTCTCCCACGCCAAATCTGACACCATAGTTTGTCTCAAAGAACGCGTGTCATGAAACCCATCCGAAGCTCACTGAGAACCACTTTGGTGTGCGTTGCCAGTTCCACGCACACTGAACAAAACGAGCGGCGTCTCGAAATATCGACATCATTGGCGTCCTAGATTTCAAGACGGAAGTGTTGTTTTCTCTCTTACATATCCCCCAAATATTTCATTTCCGACTGGAAATGCGTTTTTTGTACGAGAGGAGATTGACCCGAAGGATTCAGATGAAGAAAGGACAAATTTGTTCAAAACAAAAGGTTTGAAACAAATAGACAACTTTTCAGTCTGGAAATATGCAAGGTTGATGTGGGCAGGTCCGGGACGTTTTCACGTTCGAGTCCCGAGATTTCAAATTCATAGATTTCGACAAACAATACAAAGGGAAGATTCAATTCGTTGCGTTCAAGGCCATTTCATCAACATGAAATGGCCAGAAACTTTGATGCCCTTTTCCTGGAAAGAGAGATTGATGCTGCAAGTGATTTTTGTCTCTGTTCTTTGACACAGGGCAAAACGGAAAAAATCAAATTGCACAAGAAATGTTTTGATCGGACCAGTCTTCTGCGAATACCGAGCAAAGTTGAGGCTACGTTAATACTGATATGTGCTTGCGTATTACTCAAACATTGAACTGTTTTCCATTCAGGGGCAACTGGACCAACTGGACGTCCGGGCTTCACCGGCTGGACAGGACCTCAGGGCTTCACTGGAGTCCCTGGCCAGAGAGGCAGAGATGGATTTACCGGTTGGACGGGTCTTCCTGGGCCATTCGGAGCGACTGGATGGACGGGTCAACAAGGTTTTCCGGGCGCTCCTGGTCCTTTTGGTTTCACAGGCTTCACAGGACAACCAGGGCGAGATGGAAATCCCGGACCCAGAGGAAACGACGGTTCCCCAGGTCGACCTGGAGATCGAGGACAAGACGGCCGACCTGGTCGAGATGGGCTGCCTGGAGCGACGGGTCCTTCTGGACCCACAGGAGGAACCGGTGCAACGGGACCCACAGGCCCAACAGGATCTACTGGAAGCACAGGTCCGACCGGTCCAACTGGTGGAACAGGACCGCGAGGTTTCCAGGGTAGAACTGGAGGAACAGGAGCCCCGGGTCCACTTGGATCGACTGGATTTACTGGACTTCCCGGATTCACGGGACCACGCGGACCTCAGGGATTTCCGGGCTTCACAGGAGCCCGCGGACCTCAGGGACAAACAGGGTTCACAGGACCAAGAGGCTTCTCAGGAACACCGGGACGAGATGGCAGCCCAGGACAACCTGGCCAACCTGGACCCAGAGGTTTCACAGGATTCACAGGCCCTATGGGACCAAGTGGACAACCTGGACCGAGAGGATCTGACGGCCGACCTGGAAGCCCAGGACAACGAGGACCTGAAGGACCCAGAGGAGGGCAAGGAGCGACCGGAGTCACTGGTCCATCAGGCCCAACGGGAGGAACCGGCGCAACAGGACCAACCGGACCAACTGGGAGCACCGGATCAACTGGGCCAACAGGTCCAACTGGAGGCACTGGTGCCACTGGCCCACAGGGAAGGACAGGAGCCACTGGCACCCGGGGTCCGCTGGGATTCACAGGCTTCACAGGACCACAGGGAGCGACAGGACAAAGTGGTGCGAGAGGGTTCCCCGGCTTCACAGGTTTACCCGGACCACTGGGTTGGACTGGATGGACAGGTCCTCAAGGCCAAACTGGTCAGACTGGTAGACCTGGACAACCAGGTCCCAGTGGACCTGCCGGCCGTCCTGGACCTTTCGGTGCAACAGGATTTACTGGTCAGCCCGGACCATCTGGTCCACTTGGTCCTCCAGGACGAGATGGTAGACCAGGCGGACCTGGTTCAGCAGGAGCTACTGGCCCATCGGGCCCCACTGGAGGAACGGGAGCAACTGGACCAACAGGACCAACAGGCTCAACTGGATCTACGGGTCCAACAGGTCCGACTGGTGGAACTGGTGCCACTGGACCTCAAGGTCGGACTGGAGGTACAGGCCCCAGAGGTCCTCTGGGTTTCACAGGATGGACCGGACCGCAAGGACAGACAGGACAGACTGGCAGACCGGGTCCACTCGGTTTCACTGGCTGGACCGGTCCGCAAGGTCCTCTGGGTTTCACTGGATTCACAGGACCGGACGGTCGCCCTGGACGAGATGGATTCACAGGCGCGACGGGTCCACAAGGAAACAGCGGAATCCCCGGCTCCCCTGGACAACCCGGACAAGATGGTCGTCCAGGCCCCACAGGACCACGAGGTGGGTAGTGCAGAGAAAAACATGAATTTGATACTTTGCCAAAAGGTTGTGGGCTTGTTTAACAAAGTGTCATGATTGCCAGGCAAACATCATTTCGTCTCAAGTGTTCACGACTGCCGCTTGGAATTGATCCTTTCAAAAATGTACTCTGCATAGTTTCCTGTGCAACACGAAGTCAATAGAAGCAAGTGTAAGGGAGTCTACACCTGTCCCACTCGCGGCAACAATGTCAAAATTTACCTTTAATTTGTCTCGTTACGCTCAGTGGTTTTTCCATGCAAAACTACTGCTCCCGTAAAAAGTTACGCACACTAACCTGCCCTCCGACCTCTCTCACAACAGTGGCAGGTTCACATCTCGTAATACATGGATCCTCCACACACGTTATCATGTGGTTCCCACAGTAAATTGTGCTTGTAATTTTTTCAGGCTTTGAGGGACCTGTGGGAAATACTGGCGCACCTGGACCAAGCGGACCTTTCGGTGCCACTGGCTTAACTGGAGCAACAGGTCCGTCAGGCCCAACTGGAGGAACTGGAGCCACCGGACCCACAGGACCAACTGGTAGCACAGGATCAACTGGCCCCACAGGACCCACAGGCTCAACAGGAAGCACAGGGCCCCAGGGAAGAACTGGAGGCACTGGACCTCGAGGTCCACTGGGTTTCACGGGATGGACTGGGCAACCAGGCCGAGATGGTGCTCCAGGCCCCAGGGGCTTCACAGGATGGACTGGTCCTCAGGGTCCTGAAGGAAGACCTGGATCACCTGGTCCCAGAGGACCTTTTGGTTTCACAGGATGGACTGGACCTCAAGGTCCACTTGGCTTCACCGGATTTACAGGACGACCTGGTCCCCAGGGTTTTACCGGCTGGACTGGCCAACAAGGTACACCTGGAATCCCAGGAAGATCTGGAGCTCCAGGCTCAGACGGCAGACCAGGACAACCAGGAACAACCGGCGGAACTGGGGCTACTGGACCAACGGGACCAACAGGCTCAACGGGATCAACAGGCCCAACTGGTCCAACGGGAGGTACTGGTGCCACAGGCCCACAGGGTCGAACAGGTGGCACTGGCCCAAGAGGACCTCTGGGTTTCACAGGATGGACTGGGCCTCAGGGTCAAACAGGCCAGACCGGACTCCCCGGACCACAGGGTCAGACGGGTTGGACAGGACCCAGAGGCCAACAGGGCTTCCCAGGAAACCAAGGACCTCAAGGACCTCGAGGTTTCACAGGATGGACTGGACCTCAGGGACAGACTGGGTGGACCGGCCCTCAGGGACCTCTGGGCTTCACTGGATTCACCGGACGTCCTGGCCCTCTTGGATTTACAGGTTGGTGGTGTGGTTATTTTCATCCCACAATTCAATACAATTGGAGGTTCCCTTTGAGGTTTAGTTGATTGTGCAATAACTTTCTTGGGAGGAACAGTAACGTTTTGGTTGTGACACACATTTTGACATGAAACTTTGCTCCCACATAAGCAGACCCTCGTTTTCTATTCAGGTTGGACTGGTCCACAAGGCCAGCCTGGTTTCCCTGGACCATCGGGTCAACCCGGACGGGACGGTTCGCCTGGAGCCACAGGCCCCTCGGGACCGACAGGAGGAACTGGCCTGACTGGACCCCTGGGTCCAACCGGCAGCACTGGATTCACGGGACCTGGTGGTCCTACCGGTGGAACTGGCTCCACTGGCCCTCAGGGTAGAACTGGAGGCACTGGAGCACCTGGACGTGACGGTTTCACCGGATGGACTGGTCCACAGGGGCAGACTGGTTTCACGGGTCTTCCCGGACGTGACGGACAACCCGGTCGACAAGGTCCCCAGGGCAACACAGGAGCCACAGGACAAATCGGACGCCCTGGAGACCCCGGATCAAGAGGCCCACTCGGCCCGCAAGGTTTCACCGGTTGGACTGGTCCCGCTGGCCCAATCGGTCAAACAGGTGCGCGAAACAGTGATATATTCCCTCGCACATCTGAACTTTTGCAGAAACTGTGAATCATTACAGTTCGCTTTGCTGCGGATTTTGGAAAGACTCACAGAGATGTTGATGTTCAGTGGTGTGGCTGTTCTGTTTGCAGGATGGACTGGTCCAAGCGGAAGACCCGGCTTTACTGGATGGACCGGTCCTCGAGGGCCTAGTGGAGACACTGGAACAACTGGCCCGTCAGGTCCAACTGGAGGAACTGGGTTCACTGGACCAACAGGACCGACTGGTAGCACAGGATCAACTGGCCCCACAGGACCCACAGGCTCAACGGGAAGCACCGGACCCCAGGGAAGAACTGGAGGCACTGGACCTCGAGGTCCACTGGGTTTCACGGGATGGACTGGCCTCCCGGGCCGAAGTGGTGCTCCTGGTGACAGGGGACCTCAGGGCTTCACTGGATGGACTGGACCACAGGGTCAAACTGGTCAGACTGGTCCAAGAGGTCCTTTAGGTTTCACTGGATTTACAGGACCTCAGGGCTTCACTGGATGGACTGGCCCTCAAGGTCCACTTGGTTTCACAGGTAAGAGAGATGCAATCTTTCCATCCATAACCAACACCAGAAAGAGAAAGTGACAACGCTGAGAAAACAAGCACGCGTCTTGAAGGCGAAGCGCGCTTGTGTGGACGTGTGTGTGTGTGTGTGTGTGTGTGTGTGTGTGTGTGTGTGTGTGTGTGTGTGTGTGTGTGCACAACGTTGGCCAAAATTGGTACCAGAACCCCTCCTCATCGGCTTGCAGTTGGGACAGTATCCAGTCCCGTTTGACTTGTCGGGCACCACCACCACACTGTATGATCTCTTGTTGCATTCGTGCATTTTGTTGAACTCCACAAACATTCCTTTTTCAGGTTTCACGGGACGTCCGGGTCCTCAAGGTCCCCAGGGTTTCACAGGCGCCAGAGGGCCGCTTGGTCCGACAGGAGGCACTGGCTGGACTGGTCCACAAGGCCCAACCGGAGGCACTGGTTTCACTGGTCCATCGGGTCCCACCGGAGGAACTGGTTGGACTGGTCCCCAAGGAAGGACTGGAGGCACGGGACCTCGAGGTCCTCTGGGATTCACTGGATGGACTGGTCAACCTGGTCGAGATGGCTCTCCTGGCATCCCTGGAAGATCTGGCGCACCTGGTCAGCTTGGCCAAACTGGTTGGACTGGTCCTCAAGGTCCACGAGGTTTCACCGGTTGGACTGGTCCACAGGGACGACAGGGAAATCCTGGACAGAGGGGCCCACAAGGACCACAAGGGTTCACGGGTGAGTGATCAACAACAACTCCACGGAAAAACTCCAACCACATTTTTGGTGTTACACGCCCAATGTTGCTCGTTTCCAAAGAACAGAAATTACTGCACTAATGAAGCGCCTGACGGACTTTGCATAGAAGACCAAACAAAAATGCCAAAATTCCATTTTTAACCAGGCTCTTTTGATTGCAGGATTCACCGGCCAACCTGGACAGACTGGTTTTACTGGACCTCGGGGTCCATTAGGTTTCACTGGATGGACAGGGCCTCGTGGACCACAAGGATTCACTGGTTTCACTGGTCCCCTGGGTCCAACAGGAGGCACTGGTTGGACTGGGCCACAGGGTCCCACAGGAGGAACCGGTTTCACTGGTCCTTCGGGTCCTACTGGAGGCACTGGATGGACTGGTCCACAGGGAAGAACTGGAGGCACTGGTCTTCCTGGACCCCAAGGTCAAACTGGCTGGACTGGACCTCAAGGTCAGACTGGCTTCACCGGACCTCAGGGCTTCACTGGATCACCTGGTCCACTTGGCCCGCGGGGTTTTACTGGATGGACTGGACCACAGGGACAAACTGGTCAGACTGGTCTTCCTGGCCGGTCTGGAGCTCCTGGACCACAGGGTCCTCAAGGATTCACGGGCTGGACTGGTCGACAGGGTCCTCAAGGCTTCACCGGTCTCGATGGACGACCTGGACCTGAAGGCCGCACAGGAGCCACAGGTCCCCTTGGTGCTACTGGATGGACCGGTCCCCAAGGCCCATTGGGTTTCACAGGTATCAAATTTGAGAAACGCTTGTCGTATTTTGATCACGAGAAGGATAAAAAGACCCCCAATAGAGCATAAACTTTCCCATTCACACTGGAATTTCGTTTCTTTTTTCCCACAGGTTTCACAGGACGACCTGGCCAACAGGGACAGCCTGGTCAGAGAGGACCTCAGGGCTTCACAGGCGCCAGAGGGCCGCTTGGCCCCACTGGGGGCACTGGCTGGACTGGTCCACAAGGCCCATCCGGAGGCACTGGTTTCACTGGTCCTTCGGGTCCTACTGGAGGAACTGGTTGGACCGGACCTCAGGGCAGGACTGGAGCTACTGGTTTCCCAGGGACCCCCGGCAACGATGGCATCCCAGGACAAAGAGGACCTCAGGGTTTCACTGGATGGACAGGTCCACGAGGCCCACTCGGTTTCACTGGATGGACTGGCCTGCCTGGTAGATCTGGAGCTCCTGGATCTCAAGGTCCTCAAGGTCAAACTGGCTTCACTGGACCTCGAGGTTTTACTGGTTGGACGGGTCCACAAGGTCAAACTGGTTGGACTGGCCCACAAGGTCCTCAAGGGTTCACTGGCTGGACTGGACCCCAAGGTCAGACTGGCTTCACTGGACCAACAGGTCAGACGGGATCAACGGGTCCACGAGGTCCACTAGGTTTCACAGGCAAGTATTTTACTTTTTACAGCTGAATACGTTTGGGGCGTGTGACGCTTTCTTCTGTTTGACAAAAACAAAGTTTTGAAAACATCTCTTGCTTTTTCTTCAGGTGCAACTGGACCTCTTGGAGCAACTGGTTTCCCCGGCAGACAAGGCCCCCAGGGTTTCACTGGTCAGACAGGATCGACTGGTCCTCTCGGGCCGACAGGAGGAACGGGATTCACAGGTCCACAGGGTCCGACTGGAAGTACTGGATTCACCGGCCCCTCGGGTCCCACTGGGGGCACTGGGTGGACTGGCCCTCAGGGACGCACTGGAGGAACTGGTACGTTACCGTTCTGCTGTGCAGAACAACAAACTTCCCTGACAGGGTTCACAAACGCTGCCACGGTATCTGAGTGGATGTTGATTGAGTGACTTGAACCTTTTCACAGGTGCTCCTGGCCCACGTGGTCCTCTTGGATTCACCGGCTGGACCGGGCCTCGCGGTCCCTCAGGAGCTCAGGGCCAGCCTGGTTTCACCGGAAGCCCGGGTCGGGAAGGTCCTCGAGGTTTCACAGGCTGGACTGGACCTCAAGGTCAAACTGGAGCTTCTGGAATTCCTGGACGATCTGGAGCTGCCGGTCCACGGGGCCCACAAGGATTCACTGGTTGGACCGGACCTCAAGGTCGTCAGGGCTTCCCTGGTGACAGAGGACCACAAGGCTTCACCGGATGGACAGGACCTCAAGGCCAAACTGGACAGACAGGATCCCCGGGTCGACCTGGCGCAACCGGACCTTCGGGTCCGTCTGGTCGGTCTGGTGCGATCGGTCCACGGGGCCCTCAAGGTTTCACTGGTACGTTTCGGCATCGTGGGATCGTGGATTCGTTTTGGTTTCTGTATCCTTGTCTGCCATGAACTTGTTCTTCGTGCACGCTTGGCGCATGATTACCGGGGAAAAGATAAAGTTGCGGTGTTTCATTGGAACCATTTTTGGAGGTGAAAGGATCTTCGCAACAATCACAAAAAACTTGTGTTTTCCACCCCACAGGCTGGACTGGCCCACAAGGAAACACAGGATTCACGGGTCCGCAGGGACAGACTGGCTGGACAGGTCCTCAAGGTCCACAAGGTTTCACAGGATTCACAGGTCCGCTCGGACCAACAGGAGGAACTGGGTGGACTGGTCCGCAGGGTCCGACTGGCAGCACTGGTGAGTGCTGGCTGTATTTGCCGGTTTTCTGAAACCAATTCTCTTTTGATCACTCGAAAACGTGTACTCTGTGCAATCTCTTCAGCCTTGCTGCACGTGCTATTTTTCAGGTTTCACTGGTCCTTCTGGTCCCACTGGAGGCACTGGATGGACCGGTCCTCAGGGCAGAACTGGTGGCACAGGTCTTCCTGGTCCACAGGGTCGGACTGGCTTTACGGGGCCAGAAGGTCGCACTGGAGCTACTGGGCCTCAGGGTCAAACAGGATTCACTGGTCCTCGAGGTCCTCTGGGCTTCACAGGATGGACCGGACCACAAGGACAGACAGGACAGACTGGCAGGCCAGGTCCACAAGGTTTTACTGGCTGGACAGGTCCACAAGGTCCTCTGGGTTTCACAGGATGGACTGGTCGTCAGGGTCCACAAGGTTTCACCGGATTCACTGGTCTACCTGGCCGAAGCGGAGCTCCTGGATTCACAGGATTTACTGGTCCACAAGGTCCCCAGGGCTTCACTGGATGGACTGGAACTCAGGGCTCCCCCGGTGACAGAGGACCACAAGGCTTCACTGGATGGACTGGGCCTCAGGGTCAAACAGGTGCGATTTCACTGTATCCTTTCGCGCAAGCGTCTTTGGTCAATTTAGTTGATAAAATAAACTCAAATGATTTTCTGACAAACTGGACACTTCAGGCGTTTGGTTGAACAGTAAGATGACACACACGGTTCTGTTTCAGGTTTCACTGGTCCGCAAGGTCCGACAGGAGGTACTGGCTGGACAGGGCCACAGGGTCCCACGGGAGGAACCGGTTTCACTGGTCCTTCTGGACCGACCGGTGGAACTGGGTGGACTGGTCCACAGGGAAGAACTGGAAGCACCGGACCACAAGGTCCTCTGGGCTTCACTGGATGGACGGGTCAACCTGGAAGATCAGGAGCCCCAGGTTTCACCGGCTGGACCGGACCTCAAGGTCAAACAGGCTGGACCGGTCCTCGAGGTCAAACCGGATTCACGGGTCCAAGAGGTCCGCTGGGTTTCACTGGATGGACTGGTCCTCAAGGACCGCAGGGATTCACAGGCAAGCGTTTTTTCACAATTCTAAAAATCAATTTGGTTGGCTGGTAGGAATTTTTAGAGTAACTGTTCGCCAAATGAAATGACTCATCAGTGAAGCAACATTCCACTTGACTTTCCAGGTTTCACTGGTCCGGAGGGAAGAATTGGTGCAACCGGACCGTCTGGTATTCCTGGCAGGTCCGGAGCCGCAGGTCCTCGAGGCCCTCAGGGCTTCACTGGCTGGACAGGTCCACAAGGTCGAGATGGACAGCCCGGTCCGCAAGGCCCCAGGGGATTCCAGGGACCACAGGGTCCTCAGGGACTCACAGGTGATTACTTTCCCAAACAAATGCAAAACATTGATTGAAAAGAGTGTTGTTCTCTTTCACTTGAAACCGTCAGAGAAACAAATGAGGGCTCATCCAGAAATCGCCGACAAAAATGTGTGGTGAAAATTCTCAGAGCTTTTCACAAACGTACGAGTGGTCAATTGGAAATACATTTTTTCAGGTTTCACTGGACCCCGAGGTTTCACTGGATGGACTGGTCCACAGGGTCCAACAGGAGGAACTGGATGGACTGGCCCTCAAGGTCCAACTGGAAGCACTGGAGCCTCTGGCCCAAGTGGCCCCACTGGAGGAACTGGATGGACTGGTCCACAAGGAAGAACCGGAGCAACTGGGCGTGAAGGTCCTGAAGGAAGAACTGGTTCAACTGGTCGCCCAGGTCCTCAAGGATTCACAGGATGGACTGGTCCCCAAGGTCCACTGGGCTTCACCGGCTACACCGGCTGGACAGGTCTTCCTGGGAGATCGGGCGCTCCTGGACAAGCAGGACCTCAAGGACAGACCGGGCAGACTGGTAGACCAGGTCCGTTCGGCTTCACTGGATGGACTGGCCCGCAAGGGCCGCAAGGTTTCACAGGTTTCACTGGGTGGACTGGTCCCCAAGGTCCAACAGGAGGCACTGGCTGGACTGGTCCACAAGGCCCAACCGGAGGCACTGGCTGGACTGGTCCTTCGGGTCCCACTGGAGGAACTGGTTGGACCGGACCTCAGGGCAGAACTGGAGCTACTGGACCACTAGGAAGATCAGGAGCTCCTGGTTCGACTGGTCCCCAGGGTCAAACTGGAGCAACCGGAAGAGAAGGACCACAAGGACGTCAGGGCTTCACTGGTTTCACAGGTCCCAGTGGCCCACGTGGTTTCACCGGATGGACTGGTCCACAGGGGCAGACTGGTTTCACAGGTCTTCCTGGACGTGACGGACAACCCGGTCGACAAGGTCCACAAGGGCCTCAAGGATTCACTGGATTCACCGGTCGACAAGGCCCACAAGGGCCACAAGGTTTCACTGGTGAGAATACTTCCTTCATTCTCTGACACGCATTCTGTTCCGGTTGGTCGTGTGGACATTGGTGTCCAGAAGCATTGCCGTGCTGCAAAAGGATAATTATTTTGAAACAAGAAAGAATCTCGTCGCTTTCTTCGCAACCAAAACCGAACACGAACACCAGACAATGTTTGAACATGTTGTGCTTCAAAAATAATTCTTGTGTCTTTGCAGGTTTCACTGGTCCTCTTGGACCCCAAGGTTTCACAGGATCAAGAGGTCCATTGGGTCCAACTGGAGGTACTGGCTGGACTGGTCCTCAAGGCCCCACAGGCGGCACAGGTTTTACTGGCCCAATGGGCCCAACAGGCTCTACAGGATCAACGGGTCCCCAAGGTAGAACTGGAGGCACAGGAGCACCTGGTCGACAGGGTCCACAAGGTACTCGCGGTTTCACTGGATGGACTGGTCCTCAAGGTCAGACTGGAGGCACTGGATGGACAGGTCCGCAAGGTCCTCTCGGCTTCACCGGTTTTACGGGTCTTCCTGGACGCTCTGGAGCTCCTGGTCCTCAAGGGCAAACTGGTTGGACAGGACCGCAAGGGTTCACCGGCTTCACTGGACCTCAAGGTCAGGCCGGAAACACAGGTTGGACTGGACCTCAAGGAAATACCGGAGGAACTGGATTCACTGGACCCCAAGGACAGACTGGTTGGACTGGACCTCAGGGACCTCAGGGTTTCACAGGTTTGCCGGGACGACAAGGGCCTCTAGGTTTTACGGGATGGACTGGACTCCCTGGTCGCTCTGGAGCACCCGGCCCACAAGGACCCCAAGGTCGACAAGGCTTCACGGGGTGGACTGGCCTGCGAGGTCCGTCTGGAGCTGACGGAGCAACTGGTCGACAAGGTTTACCGGGATGGACTGGACCTCAAGGACCTCTTGGCTTCACGGGATGGACTGGACCACAAGGACGACAAGGATTCACAGGAAACACCGGACCACAGGGACCTACGGGAGGCACAGGTGAGTCGCGAAAAAGGAACGTTTGACACAGCGAAATTAGTACGTCGAGCATGTCTGACTTATTCACAGAAAAAAACACACCAGGAAAACGTTTGTCGTTTTGCGATCTTGAGAAATAGAGACAACGAGCGGGACGCTGCTGTATTTTGAAACGTCATAGAAAGAATACTGATGTGTATTTGTGTTTCGTCCATTTTTACACACGCACAAGTCATTCTGGTATTTCGCTTGCAGGTTGGACTGGTCCACAAGGCCCAACGGGAGGAACTGGTTGGACTGGTCCTTCAGGTCCTACTGGAGGCACTGGATGGACTGGTCCACAGGGCAGGACAGGAGGAACTGGATGGACTGGACCTCAAGGACAAACTGGTGCTCCTGGAAGAGAGGGTCCTCAAGGTCAAACTGGCTGGACTGGCCCAAGAGGTCCTCAGGGTTTCACTGGATGGACTGGTCCCCAAGGTCAGACAGGAGGTACTGGATGGACAGGTCCACAGGGTCCTCTAGGTTTCACCGGTTTCACGGGTCTTCCTGGCAGATCTGGAGCACCAGGACCACTTGGTCCACAGGGTTTCACAGGATGGACTGGCCCTCGAGGTAGAGACGGAGGTCCTGGAGCAACGGGATGGACTGGTCCTCAAGGTCAGACGGGAGGCACCGGATGGACGGGTCCACAAGGAAACACTGGATGGACAGGCCCGCAAGGTCCTCAAGGTTTCACTGGATCAACAGGTCCACTTGGTCCGACAGGAGGCACAGGATGGACTGGCCCTCAAGGTCCGACAGGAGGTACTGGATTCACAGGTCCACAGGGTCCTACTGGCGCAACTGGTGCCTCTGGTCCACAAGGCCGAACAGGAGGAACTGGGTGGACTGGTCCACAAGGTCAACCAGGCAGAGACGGTGCAACAGGTTGGACGGGTCAACGAGGTCCTCAAGGTTTTACAGGATGGACGGGACCCCAGGGACAGACTGGTTTCACAGGACCTCTTGGACCAACAGGATCTACAGGCTCCACTGGTCCTCAAGGAAATACAGGATCCACTGGATGGACTGGACTCCAGGGTCCTTCTGGAGCAACTGGATGGACTGGCCTTCCAGGCAGAAGCGGAGCTCCTGGCGGCACTGGGTTTACTGGACCACAAGGTTTCACTGGATTTACCGGACGTCAAGGACCTCAAGGACCTCAGGGCTTTACTGGATGGACAGGTCCTCAAGGCAACACGGGAGGCACTGGATGGACAGGTCCTCAAGGTCCTCAAGGTTTCACAGGATTCACTGGATTCACTGGACCGCAGGGACGCACAGGATCTACTGGTTTCACAGGACCAACAGGGGCAACAGGATCAACCGGTATCCAGGGCTTCACCGGATGGACTGGACCTCAAGGACCACAGGGTATAACTGGAGGCACGGGATTCACGGGACCACAAGGTAGAACTGGAGGCACTGGATTCACTGGTCGTCAAGGTCCTCAAGGCTTCACAGGTTGGACAGGTCCTCAAGGTAACACCGGAAGCACTGGAGAAACAGGAAACACAGGTCCTCAGGGAAGAACTGGAGCTACGGGCCCGCAGGGTGCAACTGGTTTCTCTGGAGCCACTGGCTGGACTGGTCCACAAGGTCCTACGGGAGGCACTGGTTTTACAGGTCCTCAGGGAAGAACTGGAGGGACAGGAGCACCCGGTCGGCAAGGTCCTCAGGGTTTCACTGGATGGACTGGTCCTCAAGGTCAAACTGGTGCAACTGGTCAACAAGGTTTCACAGGTTTTGAAGGACGCACAGGAGCTACTGGTCCAAGCGGCCCTCAAGGTCGATCAGGAGATACAGGGTGGACTGGACCTCAGGGACCTCAGGGCTTCACTGGGTTTACAGGACCACAAGGTATCACAGGACGAAGCGGAGCCACTGGGTGGACAGGTCCTCAAGGTCCAGTTGGAGCCACTGGGTTCACTGGACGACAAGGTCCCAGTGGAGCAACTGGATGGACTGGTCCTCAGGGATTCACTGGACCTCAAGGCCGATCCGGTGCAACTGGGGGTACTGGATTCACTGGTCCTCAAGGTCGAACTGGAGGAACTGGATGGACAGGTCCGCAGGGACCGTCAGGCGCAACTGGATGGACCGGTCGACAAGGTCCTACTGGAGGAACTGGCTTCACTGGTCCTCAAGGAAGAACTGGAGGAACTGGTTGGACAGGACCTCAAGGAGCTACTGGTCTTCAAGGCAGAAGCGGAGCAACTGGATTCACCGGCCTCCAAGGTTTTACTGGATGGACTGGACCTCAAGGACAGACTGGAGGGACTGGCTTCACAGGTCCGCAGGGTCGAAGCGGTGCCACTGGTGGAACTGGCTTCACGGGTCCACAAGGTCCACAGGGTCGAACTGGAGGAACAGGATTCACAGGTACGTGGGAGTTGAAAAACAAAGAGTCCGTTTTCAGTCCGATGTAATGAGTTTATTCAGTGTTCAGTTGGTAAATTTGAATTGATTCGTTAGTTTGGCCAATATTGTTTCCAAAGTTTTTGTTTTCCTACGCAACAACGATGATCAAATTCGATGTTCTCGTTTTCAATCAGGTTTGTCCGGACCTCAGGGATTCACGGGATTCACCGGACCACAAGGACCACAAGGACGGTCTGGTGCTACAGGAGGAACCGGCTTCACTGGACCACAGGGTCAAACTGGAGGAACTGGATGGACTGGACCTCAAGGACAATCAGGTGCAACTGGATGGACTGGTCGACAAGGTCCTTCTGGAGCAACTGGCTTCACTGGTCCTCAAGGAAGAACTGGAGGAACTGGTTTCACTGGTTGGACAGGCCCTCAAGGACAGACTGGATCAACAGGTTTCACTGGGCCTCAAGGCTTCACTGGGTTTACTGGGCGTCAAGGTCCGCAAGGTCCGCAGGGATTCACAGGCTTCACAGGTCCGCAAGGAAGAACTGGAGGAACGGGTTGGACTGGTCCACAGGGTCCAACTGGATCCACTGGAAGCACCGGTCCGTCTGGCAACACTGGAGGAACAGGTTCCACTGGACCGGAGGGTAGAACCGGAGCTACAGGACAAACAGGCAAGAAAACGAAACATTTTGACACCAGTCAGACAACAACCAAGACAGTATTTTGGTTCTACATTGAAACGTTTCAAAACGAAAGGCCACTTTCCCGTTATTCAACCCTGTCTTACCTTTTCAGGTCTGCCGGGACGTTCTGGAGCTACTGGTGGAACCGGCTTCACCGGACCGCAAGGTCAAACTGGAGGGACTGGATGGACTGGACCTGAGGGAAGAACGGGTGCTACTGGTCAAACTGGTCCGCAAGGTCCACAAGGTTTCACTGGATTCACTGGACCGCAGGGACGCAGTGGAGCTACTGGTGGAACTGGTTTCACTGGTCCGGAAGGTCGAACAGGAGCTACAGGGTGGACCGGTCCACAAGGCCCTCAAGGCTTCACCGGTTTCACTGGTCCTCAAGGTCGAAGTGGAGCCACCGGATGGACTGGGCCACAAGGTCAAAGTGGAAGCACTGGTTTCACTGGACCAGAGGGTAGAACAGGAGCAACAGGATGGACAGGTCCACAAGGTCCTCAGGGTTTTACCGGTTTCACTGGTCCACAAGGTCGAAGCGGGGCTACTGGATGGACTGGGCCGCGAGGTCAAAGTGGAGCTACAGGAGGCACAGGATTCACTGGACCTGAAGGAAGAACTGGGTCGACTGGTTTCACTGGGCCTGAAGGACGAACCGGAGGGACAGGATTCACAGGATTCACAGGACCTCAAGGACCTCAAGGCTTCACTGGATTCACTGGTCCACAAGGAAGAACGGGTGGAACCGGAGCAACTGGACCTCAAGGCCAGAGTGGTGCAACTGGAAGCACAGGTCCGTCAGGCCAGACTGGTGGGACAGGAGCGACTGGTCCTGACGGCCGCACTGGATCTACAGGTGAGTTTCAAAAGTTAACATTGCAGACCTGAGCAGTGTGTAAAATTTTCTACCCCCTGCGAGATTTTACGAGGAAAAAAATGACAAACGTGAATCTTCAGCTCGAAGCTCGCGCTCAAACTGAACTAAAATTGCCACGTTCCTTTCAAAAATTGTTTTCATCCGTCTCCATAACTATTTCAGGAAGCACTGGTGTGCCTGGTTTGTCTGGTGCAACTGGTGCCACTGGAATCCAAGGTAGATCCGGAGCTACCGGTGGCACAGGATGGACTGGACCAGAAGGGAGAACGGGAGGCACCGGCGCTACCGGCTTCACAGGCCCAGAAGGTAGAACCGGAGCCACAGGCTGGACTGGACCCATTGGTCCCATCGGATCGACTGGTGTGTCGGGAGCTACAGGCGCAACTGGGTTCACTGGCCCCGAGGGTCGAACAGGAGCGACCGGGTGGACCGGCCCACAAGGTCCACAGGGTTTCACAGGATTCACAGGATTTACTGGATTCACAGGTCCTGAGGGAAGGACTGGTGCAACTGGATTCACAGGACCTCAAGGACCCCAAGGTTTCACAGGTTTTACAGGACCACAGGGTCAAAGCGGAGCCACTGGGTGGACTGGGCCCCAAGGTCAGAGTGGAGCAACTGGAGGCACTGGATGGACTGGTCCTCAGGGACCGAGTGGTGCGACAGGTGGAACTGGATGGACTGGAGCCCAAGGAAGAACTGGTGGAACCGGCGCAAGTGGACCTATGGGAAGAACAGGAGCCACTGGTTCTACTGGACCCACTGGAAGAACTGGGGCAACTGGCAGTACCGGAATCCCTGGACAAACTGGATCGACTGGATTCACTGGCGTTCCTGGATTGTCTGGAGCAACTGGATCCACTGGACAGCCTGGAAGAAGTGGCGCAACAGGAGGTACTGGATGGACCGGAGCCGAGGGAAGAACTGGAGGAACTGGCTTCACTGGATGGACTGGTCCTGTCGGCCCGTCTGGAGCAACTGGTGTTACCGGTCCTGAAGGCAGAACCGGAGGAACAGGAGCCACAGGATTCACTGGACCTGAAGGCAGGACGGGAGGTACTGGAGCGACAGGCTTCACTGGACCACGGGGTCAAAGTGGTGCCACTGGTAACACTGGGCCTCAAGGTCAAAGCGGAGCGACTGGTGGTACTGGATGGACTGGACCTGAAGGAAGAACTGGAGGAACTGGAGCCACTGGGTTTACAGGCCCTCAAGGTCAGAGCGGTGCCACTGGCAACACTGGTCCTGAAGGACGAACTGGGGGTACTGGAGCGACAGGATTCACAGGACAGCCAGGTCGAAGTGGCGCAACTGGTGGCACGGGCTGGACAGGACCGGAGGGACGAACTGGAGCAACAGGGAACACAGGACCCATTGGACCACAAGGCTTCACTGGATGGACTGGACCTCAAGGATCCACAGGCAGAACAGGAGCAACTGGAGGCACTGGATGGACTGGTCCAGAGGGAAGAACTGGAGGAACTGGTTCCACTGGTTTCACTGGTCCTGAGGGACGTACCGGAGGCACAGGAGCAACGGGTTTCACTGGACGTCCGGGTCAAAGCGGAGCAACAGGTGCAAGTGGACAGTCTGGCGCAACAGGAGGCACTGGCTGGACCGGACCTGAAGGTAGAACTGGTGGAACTGGCGCTACAGGTTTCACTGGTCTTCAAGGCTTCACTGGCTTCACGGGACAGAGCGGAGCCACTGGTAACACAGGAGCAACTGGCCCTCTGGGAAGGACAGGCGCCACTGGCTCTACCGGATTCACAGGTCCAGCAGGTCGATCTGGCGCAACAGGATCAACGGGCTTCACTGGTCCTGCAGGTAAAATTACAACAGTTTTCAAACTCGTTTGAGGCACAACACGCAATTCAATTTGCTTTCGTTGTGTTCGTTCGTTTTTCATGTGAATGCAAGAAAATCACACTCATTTCAGGTCGAAGTGGGGCAACTGGAGGCACAGGATGGACTGGACCTGCGGGCCGCACTGGGGCCACTGGCGGCACTGGAGCTACTGGCAACACGGGTCAATCCGGAGCCACTGGTTTTACTGGTCCAAGTGGGCAGAGTGGAGCAACTGGAAGCACTGGATTTACAGGACCTGAAGGTCGCACAGGTGGAACCGGCTCCACTGGATTCACGGGACGTCCCGGCCCAGCTGGTCGAAGCGGCGCTACAGGAGGCACTGGCTGGACCGGACCTGCTGGCAGAACTGGGGGAACTGGGGCCACAGGCTTCACCGGGCCTCAGGGCTTCACTGGCTTCACTGGACAGAGCGGAGCCACTGGTGGCACGGGAGCAACTGGGCCTCTTGGAAGGACGGGTGCCACTGGATCCACTGGTTTCACGGGTCTTCCTGGCCCCGCCGGTCGCTCTGGTGCAACTGGATCCACTGGTTTCACTGGACCAGCTGGATTTACTGGGTCCACGGGCAGAACGGGCGCCACTGGAGGAACAGGATGGACTGGCCCACAAGGTCCTGAAGGAAGAACGGGTGGCACTGGTTCCACTGGCGCGACTGGACCACTTGGACGAACTGGAGCAACTGGAGCTACAGGATGGACGGGCCCGGCCGGTTTCACAGGATGGACAGGTCCAGCTGGTTCAACAGGAAGAACTGGATCCACTGGAGCCACTGGTGTCACTGGTCCCCAAGGTCGAACTGGATCCACTGGCTCAACTGGTGGAACGGGTCGAACAGGAGGAACAGGATCTACAGGACCCACTGGACAAACTGGAGCCACGGGATCCGCTGGACCATTGGGTCGAACTGGCGCAACTGGTTCTACTGGCTTCACTGGCTTCACAGGTCCGTCCGGACCTGAAGGTCGAAGCGGAGCCACTGGTGCAACTGGTCCACCAGGACAAACTGGAGCCCCTGGAATTGGCTTGGCTTCTGATCCTGGAGGTGAGTCGTGTTTTAAAATTCTGCAACAAACACGAAAATTATTTTCTGGACTGTGGAGCATTGGCTCAACCCTGATTCATGTGTTCTGCAGACCTTCAAGTATGCAACCAGCTCAACTGCGACCAGGGCTGTGAGATCGCGTTCGGTCCGAACCTGGAGCTTCAAGCGTTCTGCGTGTGCCGGATCCGCTACTACCGAGTCAGGGTGGAGTCTGGCCAAAGATGTGACGGTGCGTGAACTACTGTTGATACCATGCACACATTGTATTTGATCACACAATGTGCTACTTCCTTGGTCATGTTTCCGACTCCGCATCCTCTTTGCAGCAATCAACGAGTGTCAGTATGAGAACGGCGGGTGCGAGCACACGTGTGTCAAGGATCCGATCGGATACCACTGCGAGTGCAGGCAGGGCTTCAGCCTCACACAGGACGCGTACGGCTGTGAAGGTGACATTTTTTGTTTTTCGGTATTTTCAAGCGTGTGACCGGGGTTGCCAAAGAAAAAAAGCTATTGGAAATCTGACTTCTCTGTGTTCGCTCTGCAGCGACTGGTATCGGAGCCGGCGGGCGGATTGTGCGCAACTGCAACGTGAATAACGGCGGCTGCGACTGGACGTGCAACCAGGGCTTCGGCAACCAGGGGGCGACCTGCTCGTGTCCTGACCTGATGCGCCTCAGCGACGACGGCGAAAGCTGCCTCAGTGAGTGAAATGCATGACGGTTTGAATCTGCATGGGAACATATTTGTGTTGAACCCTCGTTTGTTGTGAGTGACGCACGAAAACGGTGGAATCTGACGCCATCATGCATGCGTCCGTGACTGTGTGTGTGTGTGACATGCATTCGAATCAAGCGCCACTCCGAGTGATGACCTTGAGCGCTTTCGCCGTGTTCAATGCTCTGGTGTGTGTCTTGCAGACATCAACCAGTGCGAGAGTCAGTCTTTGAACGTGTGTCAGGCGGGAGAAGAGTGCATCGACACGTACCACGCCTATCACTGCGTCGGCATTGGCATATTCGCAGGTAAGGAAATCCTGCTGCGCCCTCCTTCAATGTCAAGTGAAAAAAACTTCATTTCTCTTTCTCGCAAGCGTCACCTGACTTACGCGAAAAGTCATTCATTGAATCTCACTTGCAGCTCCTCTGTCCGCCGACAACCCAGACAACCCAGTCGCCCAGGCGGTGGGGCAGATCAAAGACCTGAAGAACCAGGTGGACGTGCTGGATAAGAAGAGCTCAAGCCAGGCGTCGAGCGTCTCGGGCAACACGTTGGCGCTCTCCATCATGGTGGTGTGGGTGATCGTGGTGACGGTGGCGCTCGTCGTCATCGGCATCATCAGCTTCCGCAAGTGGCGGCGGGACTACTTCATGGACACGCGCAGCACGGCGGGGTCCGGGTCCGAGTCGCAGAGCTCGAACGGCGACTACAGCGACATCATGGGGTCGAGTCTCAACGTGATGATGGAGGCCGGTGAGCCTCCTGACGAGTCAGGGGGCGACTACTTCAACTCTGGCTACGAGCCAGACGTTCCCGATTATCCAACTGCCACTTCTCCTGCCGCCTCAGTCTCAGTCAGTGGGTCGGACACTCATTTGAACTCTCACCACCTCAGTGCCAGTATCACGTCCCTGGACGTGCACATACCAATAGAACCTGCAGACCCACCCGCAGCTCCTTCCATTAGGTTGTAGGATCCCCGGTCATGAATGCACGTAATTTTCAGCTCAGCGTTCGTCCGCGCAACCCGCACGTTGTTGGAAGGAAGTGAAAGAGCGACACATTTACGATTCAAAGTGTGCTACGTTTGCTACATCAAATACATCAAAGTATCAACGAAGGTGCTCCAATACTTGCCTGCAATTTTTCATGTATTTATGTGTGTAAATGTTCATGTTGACCGATTGCGCTGTTCTGCTTCAGGCAGAATGAAATGTGAAATGAAAGGTGACCATGCAGCATTGTTTTCGAGAAATCAGCTTCCACCGTTCCTCTGCGTTTTTCTTTTCTCCACCTTTGTGCAATATCTTGACAAGATATGTGCCTTTCTTGATGCGACTTCCACAAATCCAGTGCACCATTGCATTTTCGTGGACGAGAAATCTGGATTGACATTGACGCTTCCGTGCGTGTGCGCGAAGACGATTGATTTCTTTTCGCTTGTAACCCCCAAAACATGAGCGCTTTCGTATAAAACCAAAATAATTCTTGTCGGAATGGATTCGGTGAGGTGTGGCGTGGTTTCTCAAACAGTGATGATCGTGAGTTGTTACTTCACTGCATCAAGCATGGATGATGACCATGGTTGTGCATCTGAATGTAAATATATTTTTGTACAGAACAAATAACATCCCATGAGGACAAGCATTACGCACACGTTAACTTTCGCGTCGTCTCGGACGATCGGTCGTTTGAGCTGGTGACTTATTTTGTCAACAAGCCGTGTACTGTACGAGCTGTCCCCTGTGAACATGTGCACCTGAGAACGCAAGAAAACCCGCAACACCCTCCCCGAACGACAGAAAACCACGCACAAGTTTGCATTTTCGCGGTACACATGCGTCATCATTTGTACAGTAATTTAAAGCAGCCAGCCAGTAACTCACTAATTTTGCGTCGTTGTACTTTCATAATTCGGCTGTAGAGTTTTAGTTAGCTGTGTATTTTTGTTGATTCCACTACACCAGTCTTTCATTTTCTAACGCCAGTGTGAACTGGCCTCGCTATTGTCTATCAGAGCCGTGCAGGTCAAATTTTGTTTCCGCGTCACGATTGAAACTTGAAATTGAAAATTGAGAAAAAACTTGTCAAAACTTTCATTTTCCCTGTTGGTTTCCCGAGTTGATCAAAATGCAAGAGCCACTGCCCGTGGTTCTGGTGAACTGTGAACTCTGTGAGGCGGAAAGCCCTGCAGAAATTAACCAAAAATATCAATGTGTTTTTGTGCGTTGTTATCTGTACTGAAAATATTTTTATTCAGTTGTTTTGGAGTTTTTGTTTCTGTCAGAAATTGATTCTTTGTGCGGTCCTCGTTACAATGCACTTCGCTTGTCAGGGAAGTCAGAACACAAGGTGTGAAAAACACGACATATCAACTTCAGCGATTGTGACGTGAATGAAACGTGAAGCGGGAAGAAGTATGCACGTTTACAAATCAACAATCTTCCAAGGTAAATCAAACCACCAGGCGCATCACAGTCTGCCAAAACGACTCAACTGATTCAAACTTACAGGTGCTGGATTGTTGCGTGGCCTTTCTTGGCTCCAAGGTGGTTGGCATGTTTATTGACTTTCTATGCATACAAGCTTTCAAGAGTTGAAACATTTTTCCACAATGAGATTAAAGCGTGTGAAGTTCGTATAACGCCGTCAAGTCGCGTTTTGAACAGCGAGAGCGCAAATGCTCCGTGCAGTTTCGATCCAGTGCGCAAATATGTTTCCCGACAAGAATGGAAAAAATTGTGAACCACCGTACGTATGCAAGTGTTGATTTTGCGAAAAGTGAATCTTACTTTGCTGCTGGTTTTAGAAGTTGTTGTTAAAGTATTATTTGTGATATTTGCTATGTTTCCAATGGTTTTCACTCCTCAAGCAGAAAAGAAACGCGTTTGTGAAGTACCAGAAGAGTTCCGAGGAGTGCGTTGTTCCAAAGTGATGGAAAAACGAAATCATTCAGCTCTCTGCAAGTACATGTTATAGCGAACACTTTGCACAAGTTATATATTTGATACATCAACAGAAATATTTCGTTGGCATGCTTGGTGAGTTAGTGCATGTTGTTGTGGATTTTAACTTTTTCGTATTTGTTGAGAGACAGTGTGTAAATATATTTTTGTTGACATTGAAGTGTACACGAGAACGAAACAAAAGCGACAAGAATGAGAACCTGGGTCCATGGAGTAAGAATTAACCTGGGCTTGTAGTTTGTGCTTCGATGTGTACCCCACAAGGATAGTGATAAAGTTTCGTAAATGGTAGGGTCTAATCTTGGCAACTTCGTGCTTCCAGGTACGTGTGTTGACACTTTCCATCGGATTTCGTACGTGCCTAAGAAATCTATCAAGATTCTGTATTGTCTCTCGTTTCTGGATCCGAAATTCATGTAACATGTACTTTTGAAAATATTCACCGTTTCTCTGGTCTGCAAAGTACATGAACCATTTTGCATTTGTACAAAAACATTCCAAAATTGAACATGTCTAACAAGGAAGTCCGGTAATCGGACCTGATGGTCGCGCGTCAGTCTAGCTGCCGTTGCCAGAAATCTACTGGAGATATTTCAAAAGGTTGGTCATCAATTTACAAGTGTTTTCTCAAGTTGCTAATAAGGATAAAGTTTGAAAAGGTAGAGTCTAAATCTTAAATATCATGGATGGTGTGAGAAGGTAAGGGGGTAAGGATGGGGTGGGATTTTGGCAAAATTCCACACATTCCATACATTCCAAAGTGTGGACATTTAAGCTGA
>JAAUXT010087161.1_pt1 | contig 29115 bp, 40 predicted proteins | sample 7278171 | NCBI WGS metagenome assembly JAAUXT01 (sample SAMN14350112, study PRJNA611818) | marine sediment metagenome | isolation source: surface marine sediment (1.8m) | place: French Polynesia: Moorea | collected 2018-08
TCCTTTTTTTACTTAACTGTAATGCTCCCTTAACTCATCTTACTCTCTTTTGATACTTTGAAAAACTTGCTCATTTCTACTCTTTATTTTGATATAAAAAGTCAAATCCTCACGTATAAGACCACCCCCCAAATTTGGCATGAATTTTTGAGCATCAAAAGGGGGTCTTATACGCGGGATTTTACGGTAGGTAAGGGGACCTAGGGCTTCAGCAGAATGCAAAACTCCAACAGAAATTGATGGTAGTGAGAGGTTCAGTCCCCATGGGTTTAGTGTCGCAGGATTCGCACGGCGTGATGGAAGATTCAATTCTTGGCCTCAGTCCTCAAGTACGGCATGCGTGGAAAATCGGTTTGGTCGGGTTTCCAGTGATTCTGTTGGTCAAAATCCGTCATTCCGGGCATCACCCAGTTCTGACTGGATTTCGACTCAGAGGGTGAGGTCACTCCAGCCGAAGGCGGGGCTGGGGCCAATTTTTTCTCGGCAAAGCCTTTTGTGTTGGTGGTTTACCTCAGAGTTGAACACCAAAATGAGTCAAATAAGACCGTACAAGTGCTGGACTTACTCTTCAGTCCTCGTATGACGTAGCATCAACAGTGCAGACGTGTTTGCTACGCTCATGTCGTGTCGTTATTTGCACGTCTCAGTTCGGAATCAGTGGGCACTGTCCAGTTCATGGTGATGGGTCCAGCAACCACAAACACAGCATTGGCATGAGTTCTGATCGCAAGGGGAGAAGATCCTACTCTACACCCTGAGCAGCTACACACCCACTTCCCTTACCGCCATCCAAATACATTGGCTTGGTTCCAGCTCCAATTGTTCTGGTCTCGTATAGTTTACAGACCTGCTGGCACCTTCTCGTTTCCATTCTCAGATACACGCCTTTTGCTAGCGGACGTTGTCCCCTAGACAGATTCTGTCTGACAACTTCTGTACCTGGGGTCCGAACATTACTTTGGGGTCGAGCACAGCAAAAGCAAGTACGGCACTCAGGGACGAGCACTGATCATCAACAGGTGAAGCTCAAGATGGCTTCAGGAGGGATGAGGACAGCAAAGAAATGTGACAAGGCAAAGACAGAAAATTTTCTCGCTTTGCTTTCTAAATTTGAATGAAAGAATTTTATTTGTTTCCTGTTCGTGTCACAAAAACAAGTTCTCATCTTGTTATTTTTTCACAGCCTGGACGACAGGAGTGTGAATGAAATTTATTGACTGGGAGGTGCTGCTACATGTTGCTTGGGAAGCAGCAACGCACCATGGCAGATTCCAACTTCCAACATGCACACGCTTGCAAAGGGAGGGGCCAAGACTCTTGGTCTCATTCTCAGTCTCAGTTCAGTCATTGGCTCTTCGGGTGCGCTACTGGCTCTTCGGGTGCACCACAAGTAGCGTACCCGAAGAGCCCTGGAGGTACGTATGTCGCACCCGACGAGCAGCCCAGTTCGGGTGCGATAAAAAAGTTCTTGTAGAGCACTCGAAGAGCCAAAGGCCAACACACCTAATTGTGCGAAGTCCTTTCAGGGCGAAGCACCTGGTGGTAGTGCGGTATGACAGCCAAGGCCAGATGCCTCCCACCCCTGAGCGAGATGTCCCCCCCCCTCCCATCGACAATTGCTTAAACTGAAGATAGAGCAAAGATCTTTGGCTCATATGAAAGGCCTCTGAAAATACTTTTCAAAAAGAAATTTTGGTTGCTATGATAACCCTTCCCTGGCAACCATAAGTGCAAAAAGGTCAAAAAATCAAGAAATAGCTGGTCTCAGCATATTATTCAAGTCAAAATAGGGGTTTTGGTATCAGAACAGCATACTAAAGTGAAGCAGCACTCAAGATAAAAATTATGTCCAAAATCAAAAACTCCAAATTAGTTTCCATGGTAAGCACTCCAGTAACCAGATGAAAAGTGCTGAATCTCAGCTCTGAAGTGAGATAGAGCTTTGATATATTTGGTTTATATGAAAGGTCTTTGAAAGTATTTTATGGATCTCGCAATTTTGTTGCCAGGCAAGCTTTTTCCTGGCAACCAGTTACAAATATTGGCTCCATAGCAACTACTCTAGCAACAGGCTGTATCTCAGCTTATAATTAAGATAAAGCTTTGATATTTAGTTCATTTGAAAGGTTTTTGAAAGCACTTTATGGATCTTACAGTTTGATTACTAGGGTAGCTTTTCCCTGGCAACCACAATTTGATATTTTTTGCATGATTTTCAAACAACAGTAACATTTTTAGCTTCAGAATATGACACTGAAGTATAAAAAAGTCTAAAATTCAAATTGGGTTCCATAGCAACCACCATAGCAACCTATGCAAATGGTTGAATCTCAGCTTCTGATTGAGATATGAAAGGTCTTTGAATGCACTTTATGAATCTTACAGTTTGGTTATGAGGGTAGCTTTTCTCTGGCAACCACAAGTGCCAAAAGGTCAAAATACAAGAGATTGACATTTTTTTTGCAAGATTTTTCAAAAAAAGAAAACATAGTGTCAGAACTCAACACTCAAGCACAGCAAAGTCTGAAATTCAAAATTAGGTTCCATAGCAACCACCCTTGCAACCAGATGCAATGGCTGAATCTCAGCTTCTAATTGAGATGGTGCTTCAATATTTAATTAATATGAAAGGTCTTTGAAAGCACTTTATGGATCTGATAGTTTTGGTTGCTGGAGTAGCTTTTCCCTGCCAAACACAAGTACAAAGAGGTCAAAAAGCAAGCAATTGATGGGGGGGTTCAAGATTTTCAAACAACAACATTTTTAGCTTCAGAATATTACACTGAAGCACAAAAAAGTCCAAAGTTCAAAATTTGGTTCCATAGCAACCACCCAAGTTACATATGCAAACAGCTAATTCTTCCAATTGAGATAGAACTTTGATTTTTGGTTGAATGAATACACATTAGAGGGACTTCGCACTGCAGTTGCCTTGAGCACTGCTTCTCTTGTTGCACAATGCAATGACGAAGGCTCTGTTTGTTTTGTGATGGAAACAAAATTCATCAGGTGAAAACTTGATCCACGGTCTCTTTCTACAGAAAAAAACCCCTGGTGCAAACTGGTGTGCAGTCACCAGGTTCGAACTCATTCAACAGGAAGAGGATTGCGCTTGATGGCTGTGATTTCCCAACACCCTTTCGCAGCCTTCTTTCTCTGCATTGGTCAACACAGAGAAAACACGACGGAGAAGGGGTTGGGCCAAACAAAAAGTCCGGATGTCTGACGGGAACTTTTGAAAATGAATGGGGCGAGCACGTGAAATGTTTTGTCTGTTTTTTTAGTCAGCGAGTTCTTTTCCTTTTGGAGGTTTGCCTTGTTTAACATAATAAAGCTCTGGAGTCCAAGCCTGAGGGAAAAGGAAAAATACGCACATGTGTGCAGCTCCTGTGGCTTCACAGACCTCCCCCGCCCCCCAAGTGACATAAGTTCAAGGGCCTACATCAAAAAGATCCTGGCTTTTATCCGGCTTTTTTGGTTTTCAGGTGAAAGGATATCAGGCAAGAGTGTTCGAGGCTTTGCGCTGTGACGGAGAGTAGCTCCTGTGTTGTTCAGTCTCACATTAAGGTGTTTGGAATCTGTTATTGTGACTGACATCCGCAGGGAGCGGAGAGTGGTTGTCTGTACGTGATTCACGCGGTGTGGACCAGACGGAACAAAGCAGTCGATGACCACGCATCTTCAGACGTCCGCGAGCACATCCTCGAAATGAAAGAACAAGCTTCAGGCTTGTTGAAACCCGATAGTTGAAACCCGATAGTCCCACTCAATGTCTAATTTTGTCATTTGTGGAAAGAAAGACGGTTCACCTTTGCGAGGACACAGAATTCACGTACAGGATGGATTTCTTCTTTTGCTCGTGACCAGCTCACCTTACTTTCATCTCCATTGGAACAGAATCATTACGCAAAGATTTGTACGATCTCACTCTCCCAAGAGAGATATAATTCCGTTCAGATTCGGTCGTAAAGATGTTGGATCTTCGACAGTCTGACTTGTTGAGGCTTTTTATGCTGACCAGGATCAGAATTCATCATCCAAATTTGTTGAGACCGCCTTCTTCTTCCCCACTTCCTGATGCAGATTTCGGCATGGAGGGAAATATTTCGATTGAGTTGCTCGCCGGGTCAGTGTTTCTTTGGCATTTCGTGACAAACGACAAACAAGTGAGCAGGGGCAATTTTTTTGAGGACAAAGCAAGGGAGATTGTTTGTCGCGACATGGGACAAAGCCACAGGCCACGGCAGTGCACGCAACGAAAAGCACTTTTGAGGTGGATTTTGGATTGTGACGTGACAAAGTGACTTTCTCAAGTTTGGAACATTTGTAGCCAAGGTTACGTTCACGTGCAGATTTCCACGTTTCCCACAAAAATACCCAGTTTTGAGAAAAATGGCGTCGTGGTGATTTGAGGCTTTTCCAATGACATCAAAATGTGGGTTGTGGGATTTGAAACCAAATCTCTCAGGAGCCTCTATTGCACTCATATTAAATGCACCCAAATTCATTCCTCGAGCATTATCCTCAACTTTGGTTCAACCAAAAAGCCCAAAGACCCTTTTTTGATCCTCATCTTGACTATGAAACTGGTGTCTACATACTTTTCAGATGCCGGCTATACAGGTGCTTTGATTTTGGTCGCTACGTTTTAGTCGCCCTTTCAGCGCCCTTCAACTGCGCAACCTTCTCAAACCACCTGAAAAGCCCTCACAGAGTGCCGAAAGAAAACAATTTTGACGCGCTGAAGCATTTGCTCACCCTGTCTCAGAGGATCATTCAGAAGAGAATTGCTTTGATTATCGCAAACTTTTGATTTGGGTCACTTCAAACACTCGTAACTCAGTGAGAATTTCAGGTCCATCGTAGATGTTCAGCGAAAGCGACCTGGCTGTGAAGAACTTTGTTGTTGTCGAACTTCAGGGAAAACTGCACGCGTATGTGCTTTGAGCGCTTGATGATAAGAAGGGAAGTCAGCTGTACCTGAGATTTGATGAAAGTCTTCCTCTGACGCTCGCAATGGCGCTGATTGAAAGGAAATTGGCCAGGAATCCGACGCAGCCCAAAAGAATCGCCACGATGCGCTCAGGCTTCATTGATCGATGAGGGTTTGCACTTGAGTCTGCCCATTCTCCTTCCCAACCGTGGGTCTGGTTGATGAAGTGCGTGGTGTTGAAGAACAGTGTTGCAGATGTCACATCAACTTGTTCGTTTGTGTGGTGCAGCATGGTGGTCATTTTTCCAAGGTCACCACACGCACTGTGGGGTCTGTAAAACAACAGGATATCGTCGTGAGATCATATATCACGAGGAAATGCAAGCACACGATTCTACAGGTCATTTTCGGTTGATTCGACATACACATAATTCGTCTTTTGCATAAGTCATCTTTTTTCAGAACAGGTTTGGATTTGTGTGTGTGTTTATAGGTTTCATAATTCGACTTTCACATAATTCGATTTTTTCATCGGGAGAAAGGGTAGTCGAATTATCCGAAACTTCTGCTGTACAAAATGGCAATTTCAGGAAAGAGTTTGACGCTTAGACCGAGACCTTCCTCCCGCAGGGTCCTCAAGGTTCATTCCTGTCTGAAATGCGAATCAGTTTTTTTTTTGTCAGAGTCTCGGAAGATTACCTGACTGGCACGGTCGCCCAACGACCCCGCTGCAGAAAAGCAGCTGCAGGAAAAGAGATGGAAGTAATGGAAATGGAAACGGAGGCAGAAATTTCCACAGTGGCATTATTTTTTCACAAAATTGGGGTGACATTTACGTTGAAGGTTTGAGTCTTTCAATGTGTATCAATTGGTGAGTCCAAACCTGCAGTGGGTCACAATGTTGTTTTCCTGGGAGGTCTTTGCATGCGTGTGTTACTGCACTGCTGTCGACTGCTTGAAAACTGGGCAAGCTTCCCATTCGACCCAAGCAGATTCACAAGGTTCTGTGCAAAGGCTCTTTGCATGGTTTGCTCAGAGAACCTCCACTCGGGCTCAGAAGGTACGAGGGAAACAGGAAAAAAGAAACGCCTTCTGCAGAAAGGTTTCTTTAGATCCTCACGTCGCAGTCAGAGACCGCAGGTTAATTGGTTTCGAAAGTTGCACGAGCGTCAATTGACGCAGCTTAATTTGTGGATCTTCTCGTACATGCACACAAACACATTTCCCAGGCACAAAAACAACGCAGGTATGAGCGTGCAAGGTGAGAGGTTTCAACACACTGATCTTTGTTTGTTTGGTTTCTTCTCATTCCTTTGTTCCGTGTCGTTCCTCGAAGCGCCTTGTTCGATTTATTGGACATCATGCACAGCTGCAGCCCAAAAATTTTGACTCAACTTACAAGTATAGCTGTGCCGCTGAGAACAACTGGACATCCGAATTTGTTTTGTCGCGTTTGGCAGTTGCGGGCTTGTGTTGACGAGTGTTTTTTGTTTGTTCTTGTTTGTTTGTTTGTTTGTTGTTGTTGTTTGGTTTTTGAAGGTTCAGATGCAACAAAACACAACAAAACTGGTTCAAGGACACACCAGCAAATGCGAAACAAAATCGAAAGGAAAGTTGTACCTTGCACTGACACGCAGCCGTTGTTGTTCGTCAAGTTCTGCAGGAAGTTCCTTCACCGTGTACACGCACGCACTCTGAATATTCTCCCTCTATTTTTCCAGTTTGTTTGCAGAGCCTCACTTGGTAGACCTTTTTCTCAAAACACTTGCAATCTCTTCAGTGTCCTTTTGTGAACTACACACAGGTCATCGTCAATTCAGTCCATTTGTTTATACGGAGAGAACAGCTTCTGAACGGAAATGGGATTCCCGCGCTCGCCACAAGACCAAACAGGAAGTTCTCGACAGCTTTCATGCTGAGTGGCTTGCGTCATTCGCGACACAACGACGCACAGCGGCTACCTCCTGACTGAGGGAGATGTGAGGGGGCGCTGAATTGACTTTGAAAAATAAAATGTAACACAGATACCCAGACAAAATTGAGAGAGAGAGAGAGAGAGAGAGAGAGAGAGAGAGAGAGAGAGAGAGAGAGAGGGATGAACTGCATGGTCAGGAGTGTGGCCATACTCGTCGTAAATCTGCCACAGACTGCCTGCAGGAAAAAACACTGTTGAATCCCTTTCCTTTTGAGACCGTTTTGGTCAGGCAGTGCGTGCAGAACAGTTTCGAACCACATCATTTACACACGAGGACACCTGAAACGAACCACACCAGCGAGGCACGCCCGAGGTGCAAGGCAAGTGCAAGGCAGTTTCTTCGCAAATGCTTGCGAAATAAAACACGCCGAATTTGTGCTTGATGCGTGTGCTGGCTTCGTCAGACTGCATGAGCGCCAAGTAATTTCAGCAGAAAAAGAAGTTTCAGTCTTTCCTTTGAAAGTTGTTCATGGAGCTTGCAACCCTGCATGTCGACGTTCGGAGGTTATTTTGTGTGCACCCGAAAGAACCATTTTGAAGAAAAGGCCAAGGAAACTCAACCACGTTCTCCTTGTTACAAACATGTACTTTTGCGAAGGAGTTACAAAGGTTTTGTATTTGATCAAAAGGGTATTTGAGGGTCTTTTCTTGTCTTTCTTTGAGAAGAAAGCATGCATGACTTTGCTGTGACACGAAAATAAGGGAACATAGGTTTCATAGATTTCCAGGCAGAGCACTGAACACGTGCTGCAGGCGCAAATGTCCTATCTGTTCTCCGGTGAATTTTTCCGACTTGAAGTCAATTCATCACCTTGAGCAGTGAAACGCAGGTCAGGATGCAGGACTTTATGGGTCCCATACACCTGGCTTGTCCGGTCTTGGAGCCGCCCAGGAAACTCGTCCTTTCTTGTTTACCGTGGGCGAAAGCTTTCATGCAAGAACCCAATAGAAAGCAACAGTCTTTCTTTCTACTTGTCCGTTGTGTCACTCTGACAACTTGCTTTCAAAGGAGGTGTGTTAACAGAGCACCTTCAAGTGTCAGTCAGGATCGGAGTGTAGATGTGCTACACATCCTCGTCTGTCAAATCCACTGAGTCTATGTGTTGTTCCGTGTAGGGATTGGTGAACATGTCGGTGATTGGACCGTCCTCCCTGGCGTAGGTTGGGTTGTTGAAGTTCAAGTTCATTCTTTGTTGTTCAGCGTTTCTTGATTCCTTGTATTTCTTGACAAGGACGACGGACACCACGACCAGCAACACCACGCCCGCCAACACGCCTATCACAATTCCAGCCACTGTGCCCGAATCCAGGCCATCTGCAACATAGGAAGGCACCCTGAGCGAAGTCTGACAAAAACAAAAAGAAGAGACGCAACAAAATGTCGTCAACCAATCAAGACGAAACGTGCAAATCTTTTCTTGATCTGTCCGTGAACCCATTGGAGTGTGGATGTTGTTCTTTCTGTTTTTGATTGGCAACACAGCAAGAGACTGAGACATAAAACTTTGTCTGCCGCTGCATAGTCAGGATGTCACGCGAAGAAGACTAACCGCCATCTCCTGCAGAACCTTCATCATCTGCAATGAGGTGACACAGACTTCACAATTGTCGTCAAATTTGAACAAAACGTTTTGTTACGAAGCTTCGATTCAATCAGCCGATTCAGTTTGGAAACCTGTTGTGGTGGAAGATCTGGCTGTGCTTGTTGTAGACTGCGCAGTGGCTGTTTTGGACGGAGTAGTAGTGGTGGTTCGGACGTCCGTAGACGTCTCTGGTGGAGTCGCGACAGTAGTTGTTGAGCTCGTGCTGGAGCGGGAGGTCGTTGTGGATTTTGTTGGACCCGATGATGTTGTTGTTGTTGTTGTTCCAGGTGTGGTTGTCAGGAAATCTATAAGAGGAAATCCAAATCCAAAGTCATACGCAGTCTCAAGTGAAGTGTCGGGTGCAGAAATCTGCTGAAGCCGTCCCGAAAATTAAGAAAATAATTTTGCACTTTCAAAAATGAGCTTCCACAAATGAACAGAGGGTCTTTTGAGGACGACTTGCCTCGGAATTCGGAACGGCCGAGAAGGCCACAGGAAAATTTTTCATTTGTTGGACCCTGTCGGTTGCGTCTGTGTGTACTGCTTACCTTCCACATACTCAACTGGGGTTGGAGTGATGGACCATCTCATCGCGACTGTGTCCGACGCAAAAGTAAGTTGTGTCACTTCAATGTCGACTGAGTGCGCCACGATTTCCTGCAGCCCGACGGCAGAGCCGTAACCGAGGGCAAGCCGACCATGCTTCCAGCTGATCCAAAACTGCGACTGTTTGAAAGAAAAACAAACCATCTTCAATCAATGCTTTGTAAACGCTTTAATCAAACGAATCCGATTCTGGTTCCTGCATGATTCATCCATTCAGAATTTTCAGTGCAATTGGACTCCCTCTGCGAATGTGAAGAGCAGGAGATCATGTTGTCGAGAACCGTGCACACTTTTGTTTTCTTCCGCTTGATGCATGACTCCCGTGGCATTTTGAACTGAACTCAGAATCTTTAAATCGCAAACACAACAGACGAGGGGAGCTTGTCTTCTTGCAGAGTATATGTGGACCAATGAGCTACACACCAATTCTGAGCAGTTCATGGTGCACTCTCCGCTGTTGAGATTCAGACCCACGATGCCGTCGTTGATGTAGCACATTGAGTTTTCATTGTCGCCGATCACTACGTCGTACGTGGCCACGTCGAGCACGCCAGGTGTGGCCGACAGGGCGACGTGAGCGTTCCTGCAGCCCTGCACGCGAAACGACAGGTCGTATCGATCCAAGACGTCGACGTGCGTGATGAACTCCAGTGCCGGTCCAGTCACAAGCTCGAATATCTCTCCTGCAAGAAGATGTCCTTTCATGTTTTACGATTGCTATCATGATAATTTGGTGGTTTAGACACACAGCGTCCTGTTTGTTGGGTCTTGAAACGACTTTTTTGTTTGTGACGAACCTTCACGTTGGGGAATTTGCCAGAATCCCTCGGCTGTGTCGTACGTTGAGATGGTTATTTGTCCCACGTCGATCGGGTCAGAATCGTGCCAAAAGAGCAACTGCTTCACTCCTGCGAATCAAAACAATCCAAAAAATTTGCCACAACAGACGAATTGGCTGTGTGTTTGTTGGTTGTTATATATTTTGGGGGAACAAAATCGGGGACCTCTCGTTGAACAGACAAATGCGATCAGTTTGGACACCAATCAATTTTGTGTTTCAGGTTGACAGGTTTGAGTCTGGCTGATTTGATCCAGTTTTACCGATGGTGTCACCAGATCCGGCTGAAATCTGCCCGTCTTCCGTCCATTGAACCCAGAAGGACTTGAATTCGTTGCAGTGCAGAATCGATGGGGTGGACGCCTGCAACAAAAAAAAGTGCATTTCAACCAAATATTTGTCTGGATTTAAGAATTCCAGATCAATCAGGTAACACAGATCACATTGATGAGACAGGGAGGAGCCAAAAGAAAAGTCCGGATAACGTGACGAATGCCAAGAAAGTAGGTCCGGATTGAGCAAGTGCAGCAAAAATATGTCCAGATACAGTGTAGAATCCGAACAAAGCAAGTCCGGGCAAAGCGAGACCAGGTGCACACACTTTTTTGCTTGAGAAAATTAGTCAAAACAACAGGCAGAGAAGAAAACTTTCAAGTGAAGTAATGCGTGTAGGACTGAGTCTTCCTCAACCGCAGGTGTGCAGATTACTGAAGCACCTCTCTGATAAAAACACCTCCGTGTCGGTTCTGTTTTGACCTGATCTTTGACTTCGTCGCCGTCGTCAGGTATTCGTCGAATGTCGGACATGGAGTTTCCGTATCCTCCAAGAACCAAGACGTACTCGTGGGTGCCACCCTGCATGACAAGCACAACTGTCATTTGACGGCGTACGTGAAACAACTTTGCAAACATTCGCGCCGTGCATCGCAGCAAACGTTTCTTACCGTTACAGCTTGCAGGAAAACGTGAGCGTCCATGCAGGCCTTCACTCGGAACGTCAGGAAACTTTGAGCCGGCACAATGAAGAGCCTGTTGGACTGATAACTGAACGGAGTGTACACGGAATACCTGCTGCCTGATCAAACGATAATGAAGCAACATAAGTGCGTGTCGCGAAATGGATGAAATGTATGGGCCACCTGTCCTCTATCCGCAAAAAAAATTCTTTCATCTGTCGGTACATGAAAGGAAATGATCTGCTGAAAGAAGGCGTTTTGCGACAATCTTCCGCTTCAAACCTTCCCACGACAACAAAGGTTTCTGGTGTTGTGTTTTCACGGACTGTTCCAGGAAAACAACTCGGACACTCAACTCCAGCGAATCCAGGATTGAAATGAGGGGAGGAAACAAATCAATGGGGGACCCAAATTCCTGTTCAAAGTGAAAAATATTGCAATTGTTTCGGGGAGCAGGGGGCCAGCCCCTGTGGTACCCTCCGACAATGGAAGTTTTTGCAGAATGGCAAAAGTGGCTTGACATCCGTTGGGTTGAGGGTGGGTGCGTGTGCGGTTCACCTGTTTGCCTGTGTCCGATCTGCCAGAAGGCGGGTCCGGGGTCCGAGGCGAGCGTCGCAGACGCGATGAGGTTGACGCGCTGTAGGCGGTACTCGAGCAGCGTGTTGGCGTCGAGCAGGGAGCCGAAGCCCAGCGCCACCTGAGTTCCGTTCCATGTCAGCCAGAAGGCGCGGTACTCGTAGCAGCTGAGGATACCAGGATGAACTGCCGACGAAATAACGTGGGGAAAGTGAGATTGGCTGACGGGTCCTGAGCTTTGTTCTGGTGCTCAGCCGAGGCGCCGAGGCCACACAGATTTTAGAAGTCCCTCCGCGATCAACAGAACTGGGATTCCATCCATCTGACGCTTCTGTACGCACCCGTGGAGTCCACGGTCCCGTCCAGACCTTCGCGGATGGCGATGATCTCGTTGTTCGCGCCGATCTCCATCTTGACGAAGTTCTGGTTCGAGTTTCCGCCCACCGCCTCCGAGAGGAACACAATGACGTTCTGACACGCCTTCACCCTGAGGCCACATCGCAACGAAATGTTGAACTCCACAGGAAGGGAAATAGGCTTGGTCACTCGAAGGAAAAACAAGTTTCAAATGCTTGAGATGAAGTTTTGAACGGCGTGCCTGAAGACCAGGTGATTCTGACCAAGGACACTCAGCCACTGATACCATCCGACGAGGTAGTTAAGCGTTCTCAACTGCATGAAGCCACCTGCAAACCAAGCGAGCCACATTTTTATGAAGCAAACCACAAAGTGTCCAAAGTAGCACAGTTGGAAGACGGGCTGAGATCAATGGATTGTTGGGGCACATACAGTGCACCCAAAGTCTGCGAGAACTTTGTCCCACAAAAACACTGCAGTCTGGCAAAATATGCCTCATGCAACCCAAGGATGATTTTGTGTGATTTGTGTTTGTGTACAAACACACTGAGAAAATGAAAAAAATTGACTGCATCAGTCGTCCTCGCAAGCAACTTGTTTGATGGAAAACTCGTTGAATGAAACAACGCTGTGCCTCCGTGTTCACGACTCTGCTTCCAACAGTGGGGAGAAGAAAAGAGTGATGTTTGAGAAGCGAATGTTCAGAAATAAGTTCTTTCTGAGGTGTCTCGCGTTTGTGACTCAGTTTGTCTTGGTTCTCGTCAAGGCGAGGTTGTGCTCACTGTCACGAGTGTCGACCTGCCACAAGCCGTCCGCCCCGAAGCCGGTGCTGAGGCCGACGGAGTGGAGCTCGCCTCGGTCCCGACCCGCGTTGTCGTACGACATGAAGAGCGAGTCGAAGATCACGTCCCCCTGCCCAGCAGACACTCCTTTCAACAAAAAAAGTGTGAAAACAGAAGTGCTTAGTGGTGAGGAAAAGTTTGCGCCTGATCCACCAGAAAATCAGTCAGCGCGAATCATATCGTGTCGGCTGTACAGAGTTGTGTTGTGCAGCGAGAACGATCCTTCCTGAGAGGATTTTGTTCAGAGCATTGCTCTTGCAATTGCCACCCTGGTTTAACTGACTCTGTGTCTGGTTCAGGGTTGTTTGAAGGACACAAATGCTGTCCTGACGAGGTCGTTACGAGTTTATGCGTTGGAAGATTGCCTTGTCGTCAAGACTTCGGTTCCAAGCAAACTCCGCTTGTTGCCACCAAATCGGTGAGACTGAGTGGGGTGATGAACTTCCAATTTCGCGTTCTATGTTCTCGTTGCTTTCTGCTGTTACCTGTGTTATTCCATGCGATCCAGAACGGATTGAACGAGTCACAATCAGCGAAGAAATCTGTGTCCGCCTCGATGTACCCGTCATCCTTGCCATACAAAGAAACAAACGTAAAGAAAAAAGAGACACAGGTGGAATCTGAATTGCCTCGTGCTGCAATTCTCCTGTCGCTGACTCATAGAATTCAAACATGTCAACCAATCGCCTGGTGGGCTCTGTTGTCTGACATTGCAGTTTCTGATTCCTTGTTTGTTGCCACCTACGGAAAGGCCGTTGTAATAAATCCTGGATTTGTGATTGTCGAAACCCCCGATCAGGACCCGCAGCTCCAACGTGGAGTTGTCTCCGGCGGCGTTGGAGAGGCCCAGGTTGATCTCCCCGCAAGCCTTCACCAGGAAAGTGAGCCGACTCTGCTGGGGCGACAGCCACACGTCGTTGTATTCGTACTCGTCCGAGGTTCTCAACAGGTTGAGATTTTCTGCAAGGGAATTTTGATGGCTTGAGCAAAATGAGATGGGGAGATGGTGTTTGGAAGTGTTTCAATTGACACAAGATTCCGGACAGGATAATGAGGACAAGCACCTGTGAAGTGAGTGAGGTACCAGTAGATCCCGAATGGATCTCCCGTGGCGAAGGTGATCCCGGCGATGGAAACTGGACTCGTTTCGTTGAAAGACAGGAAGGTGCCCTGCTCGAGGACCGTGCCTGTCCCGACCTTGATGACGCTGTTGAACCACGAGACCCAGAACGGCTGGAACGTGTCGCAATCCAGAATTTGTGTGGTGGCCGCGGTGTTCAGAGTCTGGAACACGGTCAGAATCAAGTCAAATTTCAGAACGGTGGGACGTTTTTTCCAGCGAAGAATTTCTGTGATCAAAGGCTGCAGACCTCGATGGTGTCGACTCCTTTCGCCAGAACACTCATTTGATTCACGTTGGTCCCTATGCTGATCTGATAAGTCAGGCCGTCGGCCAAAACCCCAGGGACCTGGAAAAGCGAGCACAACTCGTTTGATCATCAAGAAATTCAATTTTTTTTTCTTCTGGAAATCATCGCCAAGACGTGATGTCGTTTCTGCTTGAGCATTCAGACTTCCAGCGCAAGGCACTGTTGCACAAATGAACCCACCTCACTCAGATAGATGTAGGCGTCTCGACAGGCCCTCACGTAAAACAGGAGGAACGACTCTCCATAAGACGTTAGCCACAAACCCTTCGCGTTCAGATCCATGCCCATGAAGTAGGTCAGCGACTGGCCTGATCAAATCAAACTCAGTTTGAGGCATTGATTTCATTGGATGTTCGCTGTGCTGGCATGAAGTTCAGGTTGTGGACGAGCTGATATACTGACCTGGAGACTTTGGAAAGATGTATTCGCCGTATTGCATTGCGCCAGTCAAGGAAATTCCACCCACCGTTGGTGCCGATGTGTCCTGGTACTGCAGAAATTTTCTGCCTGAAATGTTTTCGCTCATCAGTGACAGGTTCTGAAACTGTTCAAAACACCCCACAAGAAAAACAGGAATCATTCTTTGGTGGTGTGGGATCTCGATCAAAACACACACACGCACACTAAGGAGCAAATACTTTCGCCGTCAACAAACCTGATTGGGAAGTGAGGGCCAGTTGGACAAAGCCATTCTCCCAGCTGAGCCAGAAGGTGCGGACCTCGTGGCACGACAACACGTCTGGAGTGAACCTCTCCTGCAACACGACTCCTCCCGCCAGCAGCATCTGAACTCAGAGAAAACGAGTGCGGGACTCCATAACCGTTTGGTCTGCTGCCCTTTTTGTTCAGAGTGACCTGAATTTGAAATCACGGCAACCAAATCTCCACAAGTGTGCTTGGACTGGAAAAATGTCCACCATTCAGAGTTTATCCTGTCCTTGCACACAAGCAGAGGAACCAATGCCACTGAACGCAAGACCCCGGCCCTGTTGTGCTCACTCACGGTTTTCTGGTTGTTGTCGAAGCCGATGACGATCTCGTAGGAGCTGGGCGCGTCGGACGCGCTGCGCAGCCGCAGTTCACGCTGCCCGCAGCTGAGCACGCCGAAGCTGAAGCTCGTCTGTCCGTCCTCAAGCGCGAAGTACGTCGTCTCGTCCGACACAGTCGGTAGCGTCGTGAGGTGGTACTCGTGGTCTGCAGTGGTTGAAAAAGGACGTCAGGTGGTGGGGCCTTGAGGAGAAGCAATCAGTGCATGTGAAGCAGCACCTTCTGAGATCCCACCACGAACTGAACTGCACGGTGACACGGGGACTAAGATGTCAATGTTCAGGTGTTCGTCAGTTGATGTATTGTCTGCGACAGTGATCGACTTGGTTGAGGCACCATTGAATTTCAATGGAATCAGGACCAGATCGCGAAGTGTTCAAATGAATCACCCTTGTACGAGTGTTGTACACATGCAGGCGAAAGGCACTGAGATATAATTACAACTCACTTCAGTGATGCATGGTTTCTGGCCAGAATCTAGTGCTTTCGCTGTGCAAAAACATCGTTCTTTTCCGGTAGATCTGGAAAACAGCGTGCCTTTCCTTTCGTTGAGGTTCGACGCCTCATAGTACTTTGGAGACCTGTACAAACCAAATTGTCTTTACCTTGCAAGTACGGCAGTTGCCACGTAACTTCCTCAAAGTAGTTGGCCAGCGCAAAGTAGTGAACTTGGTGAGGGGTTGGATCCTGCGAAACAGACAATGACGCTCAAAGATAATGGATAGTCAACCAACATTTCTGGCACAGTTCTTCTGTTTTTGTAAAAGTTCTGAACGAGTGGATTGAGGAATTGCAACGATATTTCATGAACCTGCCAAGACATGAATTCCTGTTGTCCGACGACGTAGCCTGACCCCACAGCAACCAGCCCGCTCTCCCACGATACCCAGAAGTTGCGGTAGCTGAACAGAACAAAAAATCCGGAGAACACTAGAATTCTTCAGGTCTGGTTCCCAATTGAGGTGTGGCTCGAAAAGGAAGCTCTTTCTTGCTGGATCGAACAACACGGCTTCGGCATGTTTCTGAAACTTGCCTTGGCACTGTTTCGACAAAGATCTTCGTGATCAGACCAAACTTGTACGGTGAGAGTTTTCTCGCACCTGTTGCAGTCCAAAACGCCGGGTGTGGAGGCGACGACTCTGTTCGTTCCCTGCAGCTCGTCCCGAATCACCGACTGCGAGTTCTCCCAACCACCGATCACCACCTCATACACGTTGCTCAGAGTGTTCACCTCGTAAAGCGCTGCATAGACAATTGTCCAACTACATGTTCAAAACGGAAGGGTGTGCGCGGCAAACGTGAACCACTTGAGAAGCATGAGGTTCGGGAACCATCGTGGAATTGACAACCCTTGATCAAAGGACGAGGAAAGGACGTGCCTATGTGAGCGTCTCTGCATCCCTTCGCCTTGAACCGCATCGAGGTGATCCCGTCTTCCAAGCGGTACGAAAAGGTTCCGTAGTCGTAGTCGGGCGTCGTGATTTGCGTCGACGTACCTGGAACCCGCAGAGTCCAGGTTTTCTCAACCACAGAAATTGGACCATTTTCAATGAGTTCTGGGGCAAATACACGCTCAACACTCTCTCGATGATGGAAGCCTGTGGTGGACCACAGGTCAAGTTTGTTCGCGCGTACCCAGGTCGGGTGTGAATGTCCACTTGGCGATGGCGACATTGGAGGCGGTGAAACCGACGCCGTTCACTCGGATCGGCTGCGAGTCGTTGTACGTGAAGAGCGTTCCCGTCGAAATATCCGACCCCTCACCGATCGTCACCGAGCCCACCGGCGCCCCCGTGTCTGCATTTTGTTCCCAAGGAACGGACACTGAACCTCTGTTTCGCTCAGGAAATGGGATGGTGGGAATCTCTGTGGGGGTGACTGCGAGTGGGTTCGTTTGAGTGAGTAAGGTTAACGATCGTGAAGGTCGTTCAATTTTTTGAAGTCCTATAAGACTCTTTTGGCGACTGCTAGTCACGAGACATTCCATCATACCGTTGTTCCAGGTCCAGGAAATCCAGAACTCTCGATAGTTGTCACAGTCTAGGAGATCGGTGATGTCTGTTTCCGCCATGTCGTTGGGATTGTCGCTGTCGTACACAGAGAGCTTGCTGTTGTCGGCATTTCCTGAAGTTGTGAAGGAGGAGTAGATAGATCTTGTTGAGGTCTTTTCGTCGTTTCGTTTGAATGTCAAATGCATGCATTGTTTGTGCTAGTTCTGACAGTTTGTTTCGTGTACAAGCGTAAGAGTCGAAACCTTCGAGGTCGACCTTTAGCCGAGAGAAAAGGAAAAAGGCACCGATCGCAGTGCGCCCGGAGACAAATTTACCGAGGATGACTTGGACATATCTGGACGAGCTCGCGCCGGGCGTCTCCGTGAGCAGCACGTTGGCGCTGGTGCAGGACAACACGCTGAATGTGACGAAGGGACGGCGTGGGAAGATCCAATGGCGGTCGAGATGAAACTCAGCCGTCGTCACGTAGTTGTATTCCCCTTCTGTAGAACAAGCGTTTGGGGGGTTTTGCAGGACTTGGGTTCAAGGCAGTTGTGTTCAACTTCGCAATGTGGCTGATCAATGTTTGCCAAATGTTCATGAGAGAATCCTCAGTTGTGAACATCAAGGACACAACCGAACAAGCGAAGATGCGGAACAGCACGTGTACTTGGAATGGGCGAAAACTGCCAGACTCCATCGACGCCGTCCGTGATGAAACCGAGCGCGCCGACGGCGTGCAGGCCGCCGCTGCTCGTCGCGTTCCAGTGCAGAATCACTTCCTCCCCAACGTACGGTCCACGACCCACCTCCACAACTGAGCTGTGGATGCAAGGGACAGACAAAGACGAAAGTGAGCTTGCATCGTAACCATTGACGTTTTTACTGGTTCTTCACCACGTAGGTACAAGAAACACAATGTTTGGTCCAACTACAATGTCAGATTCAACCGGTTAAAATGTTGATGTGAGCATCGTGTGAGATACACCCAGTACTTTTGCTGCTCTGCGACTTCGACCAAATTCCAAAACAGATCTGTTTGGCACAGAACTGGAATCCGGGCGATCAAAGGAGAAGAAATGAGAGTCACTTACCGATCCCAGCTGATCCAGAACCACCTGAACTCGTTGCAAGCGAGAGTTGAAATTTCCGCTCGGTCCGCAATCTGCCCGTCCGAATCCTGTGGGGAAAATGTTGATATTGGCTGCTGCTCAGCCAAAACATCTCTTTGCTGACGAAATGTTTACAAAATTCGAAATCATTGCAACCATCTGTTGCAAAATGCTCAATGCGTGCAAAGATTGAAGAAATGGACTATCTCTGTTCTCAACAATACCCAATTGAGTTTTAGGTACATAATCTGGCTCACGTACCAAGATGTAGCTGAGAGAGTTGGAAACGGTGCCGAGATAAACTTGATACGCGTCCTCGGAGACAACACCGAGGTACCTGGCCAGGTAGATCATCGCCTCTTCACACGCCTCCACCTGCAGGATACAGTCTGTTCAAGTTTCTGCTGCAAGTTTGCGTCTGTCGATTCAACTTCAACTGTTGCTTAGTCGATCCCGGTAAAATAGTTTCTGAACCTGGAATGCGATGCTGGTTTGGCTGTAGACGTCCACCCAGCGCACGTAGCCGAGGCTCGTCGTGATCTCCTGAGGCGTCACCAGGTACGTCGAGCTGTCTGCAAAAGGGAAAGCGATGCAGGATGCACGAAATCAACGTGTTTTTGAACATCAAGAGTGCATCTACGCCTCAGAGGCGGACTCTTCATGACTGTAAATACTAATCGAGGAGAAGTTCACGCTGTCTAGTTCTATATTTTTTCGAAAGGTAAGCGTCAAAATTGGCGTCAAACGTGGCGTCAAACTTGGCGTCGGTCTCGAGAAATTCTCCACTTGGAGAGCGCTGGAACTTTGCCCAGATGTCGTCAGTTCTGGTGTGTGACTGAGAGACCGGCGCACCTGGCGTCGTCGAGAAGATCCACGTGGCATCACCGCCGAGCGACGTCTGTCCGAGCGACGCGTACGTCACGACGAACGGCGCCGTGTCCGTCGTGCGCATCAACTCCTCCTCGAAGAGCTGCGACACACAACAGGAGCCCACACAGGCAGGTCAACAAAGTGGACCAAAAGCAACAGACTTTGCACTGCTTCGGCAGACTGCAAAAGTGGGTGGCCGTGGGGATCAGCGTCTTATGAGCGTCCTTTTTGTCAATTTCGACACAGCACGCGATTAATTTTTCCGTTTCTTGGAACAGATCCCTCTGTCATCGAAAGAAAAAGCAGAAAAAGACAACCTCTCGGCAACTTGTCTTTGGTTCCTAATCTTGAAATGTTAAAGCAAGTGGTTTTCCCAAAGTGCCATGGCAATGTTCGTGTTCGATGTCGATGGTGAATCTCTGCGTGTCTGGTGACGGACCTGATTCTTGCCGAGCACGATTTCCTTGCCGTCAGGTCCGTCCGCCCAGCTGAGCCAGAAGCGGCGGTAGTTGTGACAAGTGACAGTCGAGTCAACGTAGACAGTTTCCAGGAAACTCCCGTCAGGAAACTTTCGGATGTACAGCTGCGTGTTCGAGTCCTGTCCAATTCCGACGTCGTACGCTGTTGAATGAGGAAAAGTAAACGGACATTGTGTCCGTTGAAATGGCTGAGATATGCATTTGATTCAAACATGTCGTGAACGACCAAGCACAAGTCATACGTGGAAAGGTTCAGGGGACTTAATTGTTTGTGAGCAGCATTTGTTTACCATTTTCGGAGGGAAAACTGGCTGTGTTAAACAGAGTGGTGGAGAGTCGAACTACAGCATTCCTGCACGAGAGCAGGTCAAACTGCAGGTAGTGAACCTGCGGCCGGATCCACGCTTGGTAGTAGGAGAGGGAATCCGGCGTTGGAACCAAGAAGCTGTTTGCTGCAACAGAGAGCACAGAAGCCGGGACCGTTACGGAAAGTTGTTGGAACTATCCTGCTTTTTGAATTTTTTCGGCAAAATGTGACAACCCAAGCCGGGACCCAATCAACGTTTGTGGTACGTACCTTGCAGTGCAGAGTATTTCCACGTGACGTCATCGCCATACGTTGCGACGCCGACGGCCTGCACGTCCTTGCCGTACGTGACGTCTTGGAAGCGCATGAAGCTGTCGACACCGACCGCGCGCCCGTAACCCACCTCCAACCCTTGCTGAATGCAACCGGATTGAATTGAAATTTCTGACAAGTGCATTCTTGTGCATTTTGAAAGACCACAACAACGAATGGCACCAAGAAACACATCTGCATAAAATTTCAGCTCAGCTGACCTGGCCTTCCCAGCTGATCCAGAAGAAGCGAATTTCATCAGGGCTCAGGATGCCGGGAGTTTCAGCAGTCAAGTCGTCGAAGTCTGTACCATTGCGAATGACAGTCTGTTGGTTGCTGAGGTAGCCCAGAATGACTGTGTAGGGGTTGGTCGTGTCCCAGTACGTGTCCGTCAGGATCACGTGGGCTTCGTTGGATGCCTGGACGCCGATCACAATGTAATCGTCAGTTGTTGTTGTCCATTTGAATTGAACTGTGTTCGCTACTGACACGAAGTCGTACTCGAGCCCTGGAACGAGAAGTGCGTTTGATTTCGTTTGAGCAACGCATGAAGACGAACATGTCTCGACGTTCTCACGCCAGAGGACAAACGAAGAAGTGGTGAAAAGGCCAGTTTTGTTTTGAGATTTTTGCAAGTGCAACAGGTATGAGCTGACCCTCGTGTTTAGCGATCTGCCACTGCGCGGCTCCGCCGTCCGCGGAGGCGAGCGACACCCCCGTCACAATGGTCGCGTTGTAGGCGGTGAACTCGCCCAGGTATTCCCTCCCAATGTTCCATCCCGTGCCGAAGGATATCACTCTGTGGTGGTAAAAGAGCAATGAAGCTGGTGTTCCAAAGCCTTCGTTCAAGAAGCGCGTGGATCGAGTCACCAGAAATTTGTACCTGTTGCTCCATGTGATCCAGAACTTGACAAAGTTGTCGCAGTCGAGCACCTGGCCACAGGTGATCTCCTTTACTTCAGCCGGGCTGGTCTGTTTGAAAACGCACTTGTCTCCTGGCGCGCATATAAAAAAGAGGTAGGAAAGGATCAGACATGTGCGTCAATTTTTCGGTTTGATTGCAGCAATATTGTTTGTGCGACATCTATCCAAAGCGAACCACGTAAAGACCTGCCTTGGTGACCCAGCGTAAGCTGCCATGAAGCGGTGGTCGTTTGTCGATGAAATCTGTTGAGAGACAGGACGGCGTCGTGGCACGCTGCAATAAGTCAAATGTATTCGAGTTGATGCTTTGGCAAAGTCCCTCAGTGATGATGATTTGACACCCGACAAGCCGAACGCCAAACATCCAGATGACGCGCCAGAGACAGACCTCTGACAGCGAACCGTAGCGAGTCGCCCATGACGGTGAAGGCCGCTTTGTCGAAGTCAATGAACTCGTCCACCGCCACATCGGATGTGTTCATGATGATGACATCGTCTGGGAGAGACAAAACACCAGAAAATATACGTGCAATAGAACCACAGCATCACAAAGAATTAAATTTTGAAAAGTTTCGTAAGATATGTGCAGAAGTTAATTGGAATCTACCTTCGAGTATTTCTGGCGCCTGCGCTGAAAAAGTCAAAAGAAGCTTCTGTAAAAAGATCAAACCGCAAAGCAGGAACCTCGACAGTGGAAAGGTAAAACGCACCTGTTCGGAGCGAATAGAAACTCTTGTTCACATGTACCCAGTCTTGCCTATTTTGTTTGACAAAGACATTTCGTGCCTGGATTTTCTCTTGGGCTCGGCCCCCGACGGAATCATTTTGCTTTCACTTCCATTTTGGGGACCTCAAACTTTGAACAAGTGTCAACAACACTTACTGGTCGTCGTTGGAGTGGTCGTTGTTGGCAGTGGTGTTGTCGATGTGGTGCCAGGAAGTGTGGGCAGAACCACGTCTGCAAGGGGCAAGAGTCTTACCAATTGGGGACACAATTGTGTTGAATTTCGCTGGATTCAATTCCAGCAAGAACGGATTCCACTTTTCGGAGTGTTTCAGAAGAAAATTGACACTGGAGGACCATTCAATGCACAACGTGATTTCCAAAACATGGAGACGATGACGTGTACGCCAACTTCTCTGTGTGTGCCTACCATACAAGTTCCCCAGGATCCACTGTCCCGACGCCGGTGGATAAGACGCGAGTCCCACAGAGAAGACAGGGTGGTACTCAGTCATGTCCCACAGCAGGAACTCGTCCCTTCCGATCTCGCCGCCCAGCCCGACGCGCACCGCCTTCTCCGCCCACACCACCCAGAACTGCCGCGCCTCGTCGCAACTCACGATGCCCTCGGTGAGGACGAGCGCTACGTTCGTTCCACCCGCGTCTTTTCGGATCGCGGACTGAGTGTTGTCCCAGCCTCCTGCGCGGGGATGGTATCTTTTGTCCTGTTTGGCTCACTCACCTCACAGGGTACAAAACACCCGCCACCAACATTTGTGCACATCCCGTGGTTTGGGCTTCCTGTGTTGGTTCTTACCTCAAGGAACTCCACCACCATTCGATGTTGGCATTTCGATCGCATCCCGCAAGCGTGCCCTGAAAATTTCGGTGGGAACCCTGTGCGCATATTTACCGCTGAAGTTGCCCCCCACCCATTCTCCGGTCACCCCGTCCGTGGCGAGCCCAACGGAGAAGATGGGGTGAAACTCGGGATCCGTCCAGGACGTCAGCTCCATCTCCCCGACCTCCGAGCCTTCTCCGAGCGTCAGGGTCCCGTTCACCCAGCTGACCCAAAACGCCGTCGATTCGTTGCAGCTGAGCGGGTTCCTTCCGTGGAAGGCGTCCACCGCCTCGCCGTCGTTGGTTTTCCTGATGGAAGTCTCGTTGGTCACTTCTTGGCCAACAACAAAATCGTTGGTCATGTTCCTGCACGTTGTGACGTTTCTACAATCTGTCGTGATATTCCTGCACACAGTCTGGTTTTGACAAGTCTCCACAGTGAAATTGGTGCACGACGTCATGTTCTGGCATCCAGTGTCCGTGGCGTTGCAATCAGTGCTTGTCATGTTCTCTGAGGTTTCGCACCCTGAGGTGTTAGCTTGGAGATTATTGACAAAGTTGCAGATTGAAACAACAGTGCCAAACTGAGACGTTTCATTTCCGCACCAGTCTGTTGCGTTGCTTGCAAGTTTATCTCCGCTGGTAAAATTGAAACAATCTTCAAGGTTCGCACAGAATTGAAGAATTGAGCCCCAGACCAGGTCAGTTTGTGCCTTTTTTCTGCAGCTGTTGGTGGAATTGTCGACTGATGTACAATTCAAATTCATACAGTCATTGCTGCATTGCGTTCCGTTGTGGCATTCTGGAAGGGTGCTGTTGCAGTTGCTGACGTTGAAGCAATCTGAACTTGAAGTGTTGCAGACTGTGGAGCTGTTGTCACAGTCAACAGTCGTGTCTCCTGTCGTGTCTTCACACTCAGTTGTGAGGTTTTCGCACAACGCGAACTTCAGTCCACAAACGTTTGTCCTATTCAGGCCACATTGCGCTGAATCCGATGCAGCGAGGGAGCAGTTTCCAGCCGCAGACGAGTTCAAGTCACTTTCGCACCAACTGGTGAGAGCCGCGCACAGGTCAGAAAGCACTTCCCAAATGGTGTCATTACTGACCGTGCTGTTCATTGCCAGAGAACAGTTTCCCTCTGACATGACTGAACTGTTTCCACACGTGAAATTGTTTGCCGTGCTGTTTTCGAATGTGTCGGAGGAAGTCACATTCTCACAAGAAGACATTGTTTCGTTCGTGCACAGGGTCTCATTGAAGCATTCCGTAGCATCGTCACAGACTGTCGACGTTTCACATTCAATTGTTGTGTTGGAATACAAAATGTCAACCGTTGTGTTCACTCCTTAAATGTAAGAAACACCCAAAAACCATCTTGAAAAATTGAATCTGTTCCCGTCACAGAGCAGCTTGTGGATACAAAGGCAACCAAGTTACAATTACACCGTCACCTCCTTACACCTGCAAATCCCAAACCAGTTGTCTTGACAATAACCAAACAAAACTCCCGAAGGTAAGACGACGAAAAGCAATTCACTTCAGAATGACAACGAATGCGAGAACTTCACACTCTTTCAGAGTTATTTATCTGGAGACCACAGAAGAGTTTCCGTTTGACCACGACACGCGTCTCTCACCTATCACCACCTCGTAGGCGTAGTTGTCGAACCAGCCAGGGACAGTGGCGAGTGAGAGGTGCGCGTCGTTGCAAGTCTGCACCCAGAAGACGAGGCTTTCCCGACCCAGCGTGTGCACCCAGGACGTGTTGTAGTTCTTCTCCATGTGCGTCCGCGCGAAGAGCGTTTCTCCTGAAAGAAAATGAACCAAGTCAGAGACGACCCATTCTCCAGGCTGGATCTTGTGAATGTGCCAAAATTCCTTGAAGCAAGTTCGGCTCAAACAGTTTTACCTTCTGTGTAGTCGACCTCAATTTCACCAGTGCTGAAAGGTGTGAAGAAGGAGACGACCTGCACTGTGAATCCGTCGGGTACTGTGTGGGTCAAGAGTGTGCGCTCACCAAGATCTCCCGTTCCCACCTGGAAGTGGGAAGGAGCATTAATTTTTGCTCGATGCAGAAATCTGTGGAGACAACTTCCACGCTCATAACAGAGTGAGACCCACCGACAGGCTTCCGTTGTCCCACGAAATCCAGAATCGTCTCAAGTCGTCGCAATCCAGAACGTCTTGGGTGTCTGCCTCAGCGTGGTTATCTGTGAACATGATGAGTTGGTTCAAGTGCAATAACGTGAAAAAGAACTGCTGCTTTGTTGGGTGTCATGTTCCTTCTAACACTGCAAAAATTACAGTGACAGTGATAGTCACCCGTGGAGTTGTATCCAGGTCTGATCTCGGACTTGGTGTTAGAGAAGCTGCCGAGCACGACCTCGTAGCCATCGCGCCACCACTGCGCGGCGGCGTCCGGGATCAGCAGCACGCTCAGCGACTCGCACGTCCGCGCGCGGAACGTCACGTGCGGCTTCTTCACGTAGACCAGGTACCGGTCAAAGCTGTTGTCGTCCGGCGTGTACATCCGAAATGCGTTATCTACGGCGGGAAAGAAGAAGTGATGACTGTGCCTCCAGTGCGTCTCTGGGGTTTGTAGATACAAGTACTTTGTCATGTATCAAGGATCAAGGAGTCCCAGAAGTCATAAACATTTATAAAGGCTTGATTCCGCTGAAGAAGCCCCCTTCCCCGTGTCGTGGTTTGTTCCGTCATGCGGACGGCAAATCACTGAATTATTTTCCATTGAAGTTGAAAATCTTTTGAAAGCATGTGTAGTGCTGTTTGACGAATCCCTTCACGTACTTTCGCTCCTGAAGAGATACCATTCCCCGTTGTTGTGCGTGTCCGTCACCAGCCCCACGGCGTTCACGGCATAGAGCTGGTTGGCAGACGTATAGTTGAGAAAAGCACGCAGGCCCGGGTCCCCTCCTACAATTGTGGCGTTCATGCGCAATGTGACAAGAGGTTTGTCGTACCCTGCAGACAAACACGAAAGAAATTTTCTTCGCAAGAGACAGACTTCGTCTGCAGAGCCTCGCTCGAGATGCACTCAAGGATCATGCTGGTTTTGTACAAAGGTGTCAGTCCAAACCAGAAACACAAAAGGTGTGTTTTGCGAAAAAAAATCGGCTGCTGGACCTTTGCCGACAGCAATGGAGTTGTTGGACCAGGAGACCCAGAAGGAGCGGAACTCGTCGCAGCTGAGCACCGCCTCGCTCCACTGCGCGAGCAGCGTGTTCGGGTACTCCTCCAGCGTGCTCGCGCCGTCAGATTCTCTGCAGGGAAATAAAAAGTGTGGCGTCAGGGAAGAAAGTCATTTGTCTGTGAAACACCTGCGCATCGTGTTCGGCAATTGCTTTGCAGTTTAGAAAAGGAGTTCGACCGTTGAGTGCCTGGTTCTTTGTGTGTCTGTGTTTTTCTATTTTTGATGCAAGCTGCATGGTGCGTGAAGAACGTTCAAGCAACAAGTACCTGTTTAAAGTGACGATGTAGGTGTCGTCAAACGGATTCCTCAGAATTCGACTGAGAGCAAGCGTCGCCATGTTGCACGCCTGTTGTGGACAGGAGGACAAATGCAATCCAATTTTCGTCCAATCTACTCTCCAAACACAAGTTCGAAAACTTTCCTGATGCTATGATGTGCATGTGCACTGGACCGCACGGACGAGCTGTTGAAGAAAACACACTGACCTTGACGCTGAAGACGATGTAGTTTTTGCCAGTCACTGAGATCCACTCGTCAAACACATCCAGATTGGTCAGGATATGCACAACTTCGGCTGAAAACAGCAGTTTTTTCTTCATTTGCAGAATACAGGATTGAAACTGAAGATCATTGGAGGCAAAGACAAAGAAATGGTCTCACCGTCCTGCCTGGAGAAGTCCCACACTCCGGTGGACGAGGGGCCGGTCGCGACGCCCAGAGCTCGGACTGGCTCCATGTTGGTCGGGGTGTAGCTGATGAGCCTCGAGTCCGGGTAATTGTTCCGCCCCAAGGCCACCTCGCCTCCCTCCCAGCTGATCCAGAAATCCACCGGAGTCTGGCAGTCGAGTAGTCCCGACGCATCCACGAGCTCCGTCTGACCCAGGTTCAAGTCTCTGTTACAAGCGAGAAAGGCATTCAGGTGTCTTTCGAATAATGTTCAGAAATAGACACTACGATCTGGACCACAAACCAGTTCTTCCCTGGTCTGACGGACAATGACGAAATGTTCAGCCTGACCAAAGGACGGAAGAGAAGGAGAATAGAATTTGCTCACTTGATGGAAACCACTTGATTGTTGTTTCCCACATCTTGGCCAATTGTCACCAGGTACCCGTTCACTGCAGGATCGTAGGACTGAAAGAACCAGAATGTCGTTTTCATGCTTTCAATAACGTCTCAAAACAAGGAAACAACTTTCACGTCCCAGAAAATGTTGCTGCTCATCTTGTCAATCTCCCTGATTTCATTTTGTTAGTCTATTTGAATTCCCACCTTTGCAGAAAGCAGAACAGCAGTGTCTTTGCAGGCAGACAGTGTGAAGGTGAACCGTTCCGGCAACATTTTGGGTGGGGCGAGCCACATGTCCGTGTACGCTTGGTAGGAATCCAGGTCCTCCTGGGTCGATGAGATCGTCTCCAAACTGTACATGTTGTCTGCAACAACACACAAAGGCGTGCATTTTGTAAAGGCAGATACGTGAGTCCCCTTGTGTTTCACACAAACCGGACAAACACGGAGAGACTCAAAGAACCCCGGAAAGGAATGTCTTTTACTGCTGCTGGAGAACACTAACCGTCTGTGAGCGTGAGCAGAAACTGCCCCTCCACCAGTTCAGCCGTGGCGAAGGACACCATGCTGATGTGGTAGGGATCCGGGTCGAAGAACCGAATGATCTAAACATGAAGGAAACAAAGTGTGTCGTTTGGAACTTCGTTTTCTTTTTTTCAGACACAGCGAACGTCTTACGGTCGGAGAACACAAGACGCAGATTACGTGGAATCCAGGGCAAAAACACTTGGTTGGAAAACTCAACTCAGGCAAACAGAAAATTTTTTGGAGGGGGAGCACGAAACTTTGTGACATCAGCACGCACATAGATGTGTTCAAGTTCGGTGTTCGCTCCGACTTGGATCCACCCGTCCGTCCAGGACACCCAGAAGGGGCGGAAGGAGGAGCAGGAGAGGAAGCCTCCCGCGTGCTGACTCGCCACCCGCTCCGAGTCGCGCAGGATCACCACCTCCGGGATGTGGCTCCCGTTCACGGGGTTCCCGACCACCACCTGCAATACAGCGCAGAGCCGTGCAGAATTCGTACCGCGATGTTGTCCTTGGCAGGGCCGAGTCCCAATTGGATGGTGGCCGAGCTCCACGCAATCCAGAATGGCTGGAAATCGTTGCAGCTGAGAATGGCTTCGTTCTGATCGAACAGCAGGACGGAATCCTTCCACAGTTGCAGTTTGCGGAGTCCACTCTCTCCTGGATCCGTGTCAATCCGAAACTGTGAATTGAGTGAGTGTCCGTCTCACGCGTGCGTTCCTTTCTTGGTTCTTTCCAAACACTAAACATTGTTATCTGAGTGTTTTCGGGTGGATCTACGCAGGCACAATGAAGCTTCTTTGCCGAGAAAACTCTTTGCAGTGACTGAGCGCCTTCTCACCTCGTACGAGTTGGTCTCGGTGATGCGCGGGATCTCAGACAGCTTGATGTGCACGGCGGCGCACGCCTTCACCTGGAACGCCACCGAGGTGCGCGAGCGCGCCACCATCTCAAGCGTCGTGAAGTCCAGATCTCCGTGCGACTGCATCTCAATGCTTTCAACTGACAAAAAATCAAAAGTTCAACCCAATCCCTGAAGAGCACACACACACACACACACACACACACACACACACACACACACACACACACACACGCAAGTCTTGTGGCTCGGAGGACACAAGCCTGATGCATAACTTTGCAGAAACACAGCGTATTTCCGTTGGTGCGACAGGAAATCGCGCGCCTTTCAAGAGTGGGTTGTTTTTTCAGCAGACCATACCGGTGTTCTCTTTGACTCTCCAGATGGACGTTTCCTCGCGGAGCGCAGACCCCAAACCAACGCTGTTCACCACAGGGTACGTGTCCAGCTGCCACTCGGCCAATAAGGAACTGCCGATGCTGCCTCTTCCCAGCTTCAAAACCACAAGTGTTCTTGAACATAGAAAAGCAGCCAGACAAACATTGATGCCAACCTCAAAAAGCTTGCTGATGGAAGCTTGCTGTGGAATCGTTGCAGGAAGTTTCTGCATTTACGATGTTGTATCCAACCATATTAAGAATTATCATGTTCACGATTGGCCTGGAAGGACACGGGTGGTTGATTCGAGACAACTGATTCCTTTCACATTCTCAGTGCAGACTGGCCAATTGGCTTCACCGATGAA
>JAAUXT010103790.1_pt1 | contig 29113 bp, 33 predicted proteins | sample 7278171 | NCBI WGS metagenome assembly JAAUXT01 (sample SAMN14350112, study PRJNA611818) | marine sediment metagenome | isolation source: surface marine sediment (1.8m) | place: French Polynesia: Moorea | collected 2018-08
CTGTCCAGAGAACACGAAAGGGACGATGGGGGATAGCACCAGAAGTTCAGGGCCCTGCAGCCTTACATTCCTACCAGACAGGGCGGGCCACTGAAGCCTTCTGCTTTGCGTATTGAGAACTTCTCGACATGGCCAGAGTGCTACGAATACTTCCCACGCAATAGAGGCGCACATCATTTTTATACATTCTCTTTCCAGATGCAAGGAAAGTTCACAACTGACTGCGATGGATCGGTAAGACACGAAAAATGGCAGGAACCAGCGGGAACTCTTTCAATGGCTCTTACCGCGTACACCCTCCCTCCTTGCAAGGTACGCTTCCTGGCCTCACCTGCTTGTGCTCGAGCAGCGTGATCGCTGTGCCCACGTGTCCCGCGCGCGCAGTGCGCCCCACGCGGTGGATGTACGTCTTGAGCGTGCGCGGCGCGTCGTAGCACAAAACGTACTGCGCATGCGCCACGTCCATCCCACGTGACAAGGCGTCGCTGCACACCAACCTGTGGCAAAATCACCACAACGTTCATCTCGTGACAACAAACCACACAACACCGCTCCATTCTGAGCCGAACATCCAGACCTCAGTGGCCACTCTCCAGCCTGAGGATCCGGACATACATCCACACCACCAGTGGTCCGCGTGGTCTCAGGCCCGTTGTGAACTTCAATGTGCAACAAAATAGCACTTCTCACACGATTTACTTCCGGCGTGTCGCCTCAATCGACTGACCTGCAGCGACGCGGTCAAAGCGACCTGCAGCCCCCACACGCACAAAAAGCATCAACGACCGGCTTGCTGAAGCAAGTGGATCAAGACTCGTGCGCTCACAGAAACGAGATGACCAGGAGGTCACATGTCGCGCGGTCAGCTGTGCAGGCACCAGATGTCCCACTCAAGGTCCATGAGTTCTCACACATGACAAGCTTCTGAGGGGGGGTGGGGTCCCTGAAGACCAAAAATTTTCTAAGTCAAAAAATCACCACCCAACTCACCAGTCAAAGTCCAAAATCGGGGGGTGGAGTCCCTCAAGACCCAAAATTTTCTAATTCTGAAACCAGGGGGGGTCCCTCAAGACCCAAAATTTTCAAAGTCCAAAACTGGGGGGGAAGGTCCCTCAAGACCCAAAATTTTCTTGGTCTGAAACAGGGGGGGGGGGTCCCTCAAGACCCTAACAAAATTGAAATTTTTTGAGGTCAGATCTGGACCTCCTAGCAAATTTCCCAGCCAGGGGTGGGGTCGCTCCGGGTCACACGTCACAGACAGACACATACTGACAATACTAGTCGCCTTCGCGCGACTAAAAACACGAGTACACTTCTGTGGCAAGATATGGACAGGTATGCACCGCGACAGAGCGCGTTAGACTCACATGTCGATCTGGCCGGCTGTGAAGCGCTTGAGGATGCGCGCGCGGCGCTTGGCGTGGAGACTGGAGGAGAACTCCTCCACCTTCCGGTCCCCGTCGAACTGCTTCGTCAACAAACACAACCTGCGGGAAAGACGTGTCCTTTTATTTTCCAAGCAAAACACAAGTGAATTGCTGCACTCAAACGTGCGCACAAGCACATTATTTTGGTGCATCAGATCACACACGCACGCACGCACGCTCACGTGTACCTGTGTGTAGCCTCGACCGAGTTGGTGAAGCACAAGACGCGTTTGAACCGCAACTCGTAGAGAAGGTGCAGAACGAGCAGCGGCTTCGTATTCAACTCAGTCTCCACGAAGTACTCCTGCAAAACAACAACACGGACCAGAGTGATGCGCGCCTCGGATATGCCTCAAAATATTCTGACAAGAGAAAGAACGCGCGCGCTGTTCACCAATTGCAACACTGGATATGTCCAGGCGGAGGGGAAGGCCCAGCTTTCACGACACCCAAGACAATACGGAGCTCATGGCGACAAACAGTGCGTCCGTTTCCTTTGCAACACACACACATACACACACACACACACACACACACACACACAACTGACCAACGCTAGAGCAGTGTGTGAAACCAAAATCCCAAATGTTTTGCAAATACTCAAGCAGACCAAGCCAGCATAGATAAGAGTTCCGCAGTGACCGGCTATGTGGGTTCGGGGGCAAATGAATTATTTGTTTGTAGAATCAAAGAGAGGGCTCTCACCGTCAAGCCCTCGGGCGTTGTGAACTTCCCGACAAAGTCTCCCTTGACAGGGGCTGCCTTCTCCTTCGCTGCCGTCCGCTCTGCAACAAAAATTGAACATGTCTCAGAAACACAATCGCGAAACGTACACTTGAAAAGTCCACGACTACAAGCAGCCAAGCGCCCGCGCCTGTCGCACACAAGCGTCGAACTTTGCACATCCACCACTGTAAAATCGCAGGTGCCACAGGTGCCTTGTCGGAACTGGCTGGAAAGTCATAAGCACCTTGCGCGACTTCAGCTGCGTTCGATGCGCTGTCCTTGTGGTCATCGGATCGCTTGGGCGTCACAGGGCGGGTGGCTGCTTGTTTGGAGTCTTCAGATTGGCTGATCGGTTGCCTGGCGACGGCGGGTGGCTTCTTGCCGACAGAAGTGAAGAGTTTCGGGTCGAAGAGCCGCAGGTCATGCAGCTTCTCCGGGTTCTGGGAGAGCGTTGCGGAAAATAGCAGCTTCTGCAACTGCAAAGGAGTTGTGAACACAGTTGATACACGCAGTAAACTTGCAAGAATCTTTTCGTCATTTTCAGACGAACGCACGCACGCATACCAGCACACACACACGCATACCAGCACACATACGCACACACACGCACACACACACACGCACCGGCAGCTCCATCTGCAGCGCCCTCTGCACGGTGTAGGGTCCGGTGGGTCGGGGGCGGTGCCTGGATCCCCAGGGCCGCACCTCGGGCTGGTCGTACACCGCCTGCTCCACCCAGTACAGCCAGTCGTGCTTTATCTCGTCCATCATTCGATCCGCCTCGTCCAGAACCTGCGAAACAAGAATGCTTGTCAACATTGACTCCCGATGAGAAGGCCCGAGGCCAAGCCACTGGTTATGTTTTGTGCAGAATGTTTCGAACAGGAATGCTTGGACGCATTGACACCACAGTTCGTCCCCACGCGCATTGAGATGGCAGTGACACAGGTCCCCGAATCTGTGGAATCGCAGTTGTGGATGAACTCGTGATTGGCTTTTCGTCGCGACCGCAGAACTCACCAAGTATCTGAGGTGGGAGAGGTCGAAGTGGCGCGTGTGCACGATGTGGTCGACGAGACGTCCAGGGGTCGCCACCAGGATGTCGACGGCTGACAGGGGGCGCCCGCTCAGGCTGCGTGGTGAAAGAACGCACGAATTTGACACGCAAGACGTTGATAGACCTTTGCCCTTTATCAACAGAAGCCTCGCAAAGTGACGAGTATCGGGCGTTCCACTGGGGAGTCATCTCGAACGAGGTGACAAAGTCATTGGAATTGCCGTCAAAAAGACAGGCCTCCCCCTCACTCTGTCGTGACGAGCTGCTGTTGCTCCACGTGGAACGGCGTCTGTCCCGTCGCGAGTCCCGTGCGCAGGCGCGTCCCCGCGGTGAAGGTGCGGAACACCTGGTGCACCTGCACCGCCAGATCCTGCACCGGAAGAACCACCAGGGCGCGCACCTTTCGCACCGCGCAGCAGCGCGACACAATCTGAAGGAATCCACAATGCAATGAGAATTATTCAGACACTGCGAGTTCCAGGGCAGAAGCTCAGAGTGGGTTGAGCCACAAGTGTTGCTGAACATGGCATGACAAACACAATTTACCGGACATTCGGCGAGAAACGTGTCTCAGCTTTCTCAAGTACAGGAAGCACCATGTTGCGTACTGTTCACGTAACTGGGCGATGCGTCGCTAATTAAAGCACTGATACGCCGTGACCTGACGCACCCAATGAACTTGACCTCACCTGCACGATGGGCAGGACATAGGCGAGCGTCTTTCCGCTTCCGGTGGGCGCGGAGCAGCACACGTCCCGCGGGAGGAACCCGGCGCGCCCGAGCAGCGAGGCGCCGTCCGCCGCGCCGCCCAGGATCTCCGGGATCAGCTGCGCCTGAACTGCAGCGAGAGACGCAGCGACCACGGGATGAAGCTCGAGTCAGATGCGCCATGGCTGCTCATCCGCGCGCTGCGTCTCCACGTGTGTCTTGAATCTTGCAATCCAATGTAAACACGAGACTGACCTGGGAAGAACTTGCTGATGCCGTTCTCTCGCAGCGTGGAGAGCAGTGTGGCATTGAGTCCAGGCACGTCGCTGAACTCCTCCTGCTCGCCCCTAATATCGCCCGACACGAGGGACGGCGCCGCCAGCCACTGGGGCAACACTCGATGCACCTGGGAAAGCAAGAAAAAGAGCATTGCTGCGAACCCCGGGCGGTTCCGCGTCCCAAAATAGGCACTGCATTGAAACGTTTCGACGAAAGTCAGCGAAAAAAGACTTTCACTATTGGCCTCCACAAACATCGGCACCACTCTCACCTTCTCTGTTTTCTTGGGCTTCACTTCGCCGATCACAGTGAATCCTCCGACCTCCGTCCTCAGCTGACCTTCGCCTTCATCCTCCTCCACATCAGAAACGTCTTTTTCCGCGTTGGTTTCATCTTCTCCATCACTTCCTCCCTCCGACTCGCTGTGACCCAGGCCCTCGTCCAGTTCTTCATTTTCCTCCCTTGACTGTTTCACGACTTTAGCGCTTCCATCTGCAGCTCGCGCCTTCTTTGTCTTCTTGGGGCAACGAGGCGTTGACCCGTCTCCGCTCAACTTTCGCTTTTTGGGCGTCACCCCTACAGTTTCTGCATCACTCTCTTTCACATCACCACCACTGGGTTTTCTTTTCTTTCGTTTTTTCTCAGGTGTGCGAGTTTCAGTGGTCAGGGAGCTCAGAGCGTCCGCTTCCTGTGAATCGCCCTTTGTCTCAGCCGCATCCGACTTGCGTTTCTCTTTCCCGGATTTGCCGCCGTCCTTCGGAGGCTCTGAGTTGATCTGCGACTTGACCTCGGAGAGACTGGCCCGTTTCGCTTGTTTCCGTTTCTTCGCTTCCTCGTGCAGTCTCTTCAGGATGTCGCTGCCGTCAGCCCGTTGCTCTTCATCGTCATCTCCCATGTACCTGTGAAGAAATGTGTGTATGAATGCGTGGTGCGTTTGATGGGGACCGGGTTTCACTGCAGACCAACTCTGGTGAGTCAAATCAAACTTACTTTCTTGAAAATCATCACATTCTTGAAATCATGAGCCGTTGTTAAAGAAAGATAAAGAAACAGCTGGCGGAGCATTGTGTAGTGATATCATAAACAATCGGTTTGGTATCTCAGGAGAGACTGTCCCCGAGGGCAGGAACCTCCCTATTTTTTTATTATGTACAATCACACTATCTGGTAAATGGTGGTTCTAATATTTGGGTCAGGTGTGTCACACCACACTCCTCCCCTGCCAGGGGGTGCTGAATCAGCAACAATTTTAACATTTCTGTATATTTTTACAATAATTAATCAGATACATATCAGATAGAAAATAGCACAATATCACTATTTTTGCTGGCTTTAGTGTGCATCCCTCCCCCCATGGGGTTATCATGTGATTACATAACTGGAAATTCCCTCTCTTTTGCAATGGATCTCATGGAGGTTGAAGCATTTAGCTTCTTGAGACAAGAAATAACATGCAAGATTATTGAGGAGGCTCAAGCCCAGAACAAATCACTACTGTCAGTCAGTGTGATTGATCAGGTGATCAATCAATTTGGATACTTGGCCCCAGAGGCCAAACAGTCATTTCACACACTTGTGATCAGGCTGGCCTTCAATGTGTACCTTTCCCAGCTCCAGGTGAGTGGTTGTGGTTTTCCATATTTATCATGTCACTCCACATTGGACGTCTGAAGCTGGGTCTGTTGATGGGGTGTGACCATGAACGACTTGATCCTTGTGACCGTCCAAACAGGCGACAAGAAAAAGAGGGTCATGCGGGCTCGATCGCTCAACTCGGTGGTATCGTTTGAGATCGAAGCAAAACTCACCTCTGCACTGCAAACAGCGCCATTCTGTATGGTGTAGGTTCCTCCAATTCCCCAGTTCTCGACTGCCTGAACGACGACACACCTGCCGGTCCAGTCAAACACCGCACAAATTTGAGTGCGGCGTGAGACGGAAACCACCAATGATGTCACTTAATCTGCACAAAAAGTACCGCAGAATCAACGGGTTTCCTTGAATTTTCACTAAATTTGAGTGAATGTTAAAACTGCTTCAGCTCATGTGCAAAACATTCATCCCGCAGTGACTGAGTTTCCGTTCTTTTTCGTCCAATCGCATCGCGCCGACTCAGCTTCAGTGCGGGACAGCAACATGTCGGTATGGACTTGTGCAAAACTTGTGTTCTGTTCCATCTGGGGCCAAAAAGTTACCTCAGACGATCTGAAAGCCAACTTCAAGTATGATGCAGCGATGGTTTATAAGCTGACCTTTGTTCTTGTGTTTCTTTTGGGGGTCGCAGTGGCGCTACTGGGAACTTTAATGCCAAACATCTCAATGTTTTTGGGCTTGACTTCCTCCCACACACACCCGCCTCACAGATTGCGACTGCCGTCTGATGAGCGGTACGGGATCTTTGGGAAGGGAGACGCTCCCAGTTTCTACACCTCGACCCTGACAGTGAAGAAGCCTCAGGAGCAGGAAATACATCCAGGTTAGTGTGGTTTCGAGGAGGTTTTCAATATCAACGGGCGAGTCTTGACCACGTCAGCAAACCGGATCTTACGCAACTTGTGGGTCAATTTGACCTGTGTGAACATACGGTTGATTTTACCTGTTGTTCTGTCCATAGATCTGTGCAAATACACGACTGTGATCGATCAGTGTGCGTGCTTGAAAGCCAAATTTGGGTCTGTGGTGGGGAGGAGACAAACGAACGTTTTGTGTTCCTGTTGCTGTGGAAACTCCGCAAGTACCGTTGTGTCCGTGATCGTGCAGTCAGGCTGCTTCAAGTTCGGCCCTTGCATTGCGCTGTGCAGATCTACCCGGACAGGTGTTGATGCTAAATTGAACGCCAAGTCAAGAAATCATACCAAACGTGTCTGACTCGTGTCATTGTGTTTCAGACAAAACTGTGGAGGCGGTGGCGTCGGTGACGCTCGCTCGCGACATGGTGAAGTCGGGCAAAGTGGACAAAGCGATGAAGCTGTACCAGCACGCATACGCGCTCGACCCCACCCACCCCGACGTGCTGGTCGCGTACGGAGAGTTTCTCGAGAAGTTCAAGAAGGACGTGGTGAAGGCGGAGCACCTGTACTGCCGCGCGCTCACCTACAGCCCGCAGCACTCACAGGCGTCGGAGGCGCGCAAGCGAACGCTGGCCGTGGTGGAGGAGATCGACCAGACGATGCTAGACCGGATCGACCGCAAACGGGACGCGCTTATCAAGGTCCCGGACACGAACCCTGGGCTGAGACGCATGAAGCAGGAGAGTTACTACAGACACATCCACCACACGACGGCCATCGAGGGCAACACGTTCACGTTGGCGCAGACGCGAGCTGTTGTGGAGAACCGCCTCGCTATAGCCGGAAAGAGCATTATGGAGCATAACGAGATTATAGGTTTGGACGCAGCGCTCAGTTACGTGAACAACACCTTGGTGCCTCGCATAGGAGCGATCACTGTCGAGGACATTCTCGAAATCCACAAACGCGTGTTGGGGTACGTGGACCCCATGGAGGCGGGTCGCTACAGGACGACGCAGGTGTTTGTAGGAGACTTCGTCCCGCCTCAGGCGACTGAACTCCACGACCTGATGGACGAGTTTATTGAGTGGCTCAACTCCGACTCTGCCTTCGAGCTCCACCCTATCGAACTCGCCGCCTTGGCGCACTACAAGCTAGTCACTATCCACCCGTTCTTCGACGGCAACGGGCGCACGTCGCGACTCCTGATGAACATGATCCTGATGCAGGTCGGGTACCCGCCCGTGATCGTGCCCAAGGAGATGAAGCACCGCTACTACCAGGCGCTGGAGACAGCCAACAAGGGTGACGTGCGCCCCTTCATCCGCTTCATCGCCCGCTGCACGGAGCGAACCGTAGACGAGTTCCTCATCTCAACCTCGGACAAGTTCAGCTTCGCTATTCCGGATAAAACTGGAGGGATCCGGTTCGAGGAGGATCCGGACGGACTCGATCAACGCACGATCATTCTGGACGAACCTGAGAATGACAGTGACACCGGTGGATTGTGATGATTGCCGTGCTCTAGGGAATTTGTTATTTATTCATGCTCCAACCAATGTCAAGATTCACTGTGTGTGCCATACGTTGTGTCTCCGTCCGAATCAACGGCGTCGCGTTCGCAGCTGACGACACCCGTTGACTTGGGCAGCGCCGCAACTCGCGATGCACACAGTTTTGAATCCAATGTTTGTATCAAGTGTAGCTGCCTTGACTTTGTGCTCTCGCAGTCCCTGTCGAACTGTTCCACCTGCGTCACTATCTGAACAAAAAATCTCACATGTTTTATGCGGGGGGCGAAGACTGTTTTGAGCCTGTACGAGTGTACTCGATGCGACGCATCGCTGAGCGAATCGCTGAGCTCCCGAGTTGATTCGACAACGCAGCGCTCGCTGACCTGTGTAGGTGCCCAGCGTAGGACGCATCCAGTGGGAAAGAGGCTCAAGTGAATCGCAGCCAGCTGCATTTCTGCTTTTCAGTTTTGTGTTTCCGCACAAAACCGTGGTATGTGGATTGTGTGAACATGTCAGTTGTGTGAACGTGCACTCCTTCAGAGTCCCCTTGGAAATGTGAAGGCCTCTCCACATCCTGGGTGACGAACCTTTGCAAAAATGCAGATTGCGTCACTTGAAAAAGGAGATTACTCTATAAATTTGTAACTTTCTTGCCGGTTTCCAGTCATGCAAAGCAGCGTCAGGAGAACAACCAACAGTGTTCACGCGGCTGCTATAGAAACGGCTGTTTCCAGAAAAAAACAGAGCAAATGTTTTGCACAAATGATGAAATTTTGGGTGCAGTTTCGTGGTTGCTTTTGTGTCTAGTTTTGAGAGATTGTCGAACAAAAGTTCCGAAATCTTCAGTTGTGCAGATTGGTGTCCCAAATTACTCTCTCTTTTTTTTTGTAATCCGGAGAGTGCTCAAAAACTCACGCATGAAATCCGAACAGTGGAGTTTGAACGGTATCGTTCAGCTGGCTGCCAGAAGTGTCTCAGGCCTGATTAACGACAGGTACATGTTGCGTTCTCGTTGGAAGAGAATTCACGCTTGACGCACCCCAGTGTGAATCAGGCGTGAATGAAAAAAATGTTAGGTTCTTGAGTTTTTATCCGCGAAACTGCTTGCGTTTGTGATATGATTGTAACTTCCAGTATTCCCGGGACTTTACTGCATTAATGACGTATCCATATCGTGTGTTCTATGCAACTTCACGTGTTCAACTGTCGTTTCTTTCCAAGGGAATCCCGGGGGATCCCGATCGCAAAGAAGGAGCGCATCTGCCCCGCCTAATTCGAACTCGGTGAAGGTGAAAATCGAATGAGACGAGAATGTTTTCTCTTGTTCAGGTCCACAGGTCAAGGATCAAAAGATTGTTTGAAATCGCTGGGATTTGAAGAGTTGGAGTTGGGCGGGGACCAGGAAAGTGTTTTCGTGCTACCTATGTTTGAGTTTAAATGTATCGGCAGTTTGATTTGCACTTCCTTTTGCTTTTATGTCTTTCACGAGTACCACATATTTTTAGTGCATCACAGTTTGAGGAGGAACACGTTTTGCTTTGCTGACAACTTGTCAAACTTGGCCCGTGTGATTGAGAGCAATTTTGATTGTGTCTGACAAATGTTGGACAGGACCTGCCTTTTAGTTCTCTTTCCAAAGCCAGCAAAGATGAACAGTTTTGCCCCCCCCCCCTCTCCCTTTTCTGACCAAAGATCTGCCCCCACAAAGACAGACAAGTGTTGGTACAGATTTGCACTCATCTCGTCTCACTGCACGGCAAGTCCTTGTCGTCTGCGTTGGCAATGTACGCGGTACCAATTTGGCATTTTGAGTTTCCGTACGGATGTGGATGCGCGTTGATGTCAGGTGCAATCCGCATGCGAAATTGGAAACTTGAATTGTCATTTCATCCACATGTCAGCTGTGACATTCCTGCAGCTGACCCAGGGGCTCTTTGTCAAAATCTTCAGTTTCTCGTGTCAAATTTGTCCACCCTCTCCACCCGTCTTGACTTTGATCCTGCACCTGGTGGAGCAGATTCGTGTCTCATTGGTTTTGTTCTGCCCAATGCTATAGCCACGTCCGAAGCCTGTTCGGAGGTGTTCGCCTCGCATCCCTGGTGCAAATGAATATGCAGGAGGGACCACAGCCTGTTTCACAGTTCGAGTCATTCAATACGACCCATTCCATGAATACCTATTCGCATTTGAAACGTGTACGTTCCCAACTCAAAACAATTTTTGCGTCTCAGTTATTCACGTTCGCTGTTTTTCCGACTGTCGATGATTTTGTCATCACATCTCATTCATCCGTTCGTTCATTCATTCGTGCATACTCGGTGTAGATCTGCAGACCGTACATGTAGTGTGTGTATTTCTGTTATGACATGAAGGAAATCTATTTTGTTAACTGTTGAACATTGACTGGACTTCTGCGTCTTTTGTTGCACCGTTTGGAAACGTCGTGGCGCCAAAGCGTAGACAGAGGTAGCAGACTGCAGATCAGATTCAGTCAGGCCAATTAGTCTGCAGTGCACTCCGGAAGGACTGGACAGTTGGAGCCAACAAACCAGGAATGGATTGCGCAGTGTTCCCGACTGTTCCTTGTTTGGATGTTTGGCATTTCTATACGACCAAATTCTGCCAACAAGTGCAAGCGAGAAACAGTGGGGCCGAGAAGAAGGCCGTGTCCCACGGGGTGCGTCCCATGTTGCTGCGTCCCATGTTCAAGTCGCACTTTTGACGCTTCTCATCGTGACTGAGTGGAGACGCATCGCTTGACGCATCCACTGTGCAACAGGCGTGCGCTTCCGCATTCACGCGATGGGCGGGTCTGTGTATCCAGGTACAAAGTCTGTATGCACAGTGGAGATTGACAAACTCGCGGAGATTGATCCCGCTGCAAACATCGATACCGGCAAGTTTCCTGTTCAAAACAAAATTGTGGGATTCTAGTTTCGGTGAGGAAGTTGCGCGACCTTTCGATTTCAGAAAATATAATGTAGCGACATTTACTCGGAACGCTTCGCCGGTCCCCACAGTCAACACAGATCCAGAGAGAGGCTGAAAGACGGACGGTCTTGTTGTTGATTTCAAAAGTGTTCGGCTGCCCCTCGACTGAATCCTGAACCCACTCCTGACATGTTCCTCGCGCAGTTCACGTGGGGGGACTGGGCCACTGGAGGCCCCCTGGATCCTCCTCAGTTGTTGCGCGTCTATCAATCAATTTTTCAAGCGGAACACGAGGCTGTGAAAGCAGTGTGACCATTGAACTGTGACTCTCCCACGGGACTCTGGCTTCTTCATTTGAACTTCTTCATTTGAACCTTCAAATCGATTAAAGAAAGAAAGGAGGGTATCTGTGTCGCTGTGGCTTGGGGTGTTGGAAAGTTCACGAACTTGCCTCCCTGTTTCTGTGTTGTGGGTCAGGTCGCTGCGCTGGCAAAATCCCCATCAGGTTCATGCAGGTGCGATTGGAAATGCTGATGTCATTCTCTCTGCATCCATCCAACATGTCACATGTTCATCAACCGATTCAGCTTCACGTGGCGTCAGCATGCGAGAACAAGGTACGTTTCAAGCGCTTTGTGCACAATTCGCTGGATCCGCGCCTGGTATTCGGGTTTCGCGATCCTTTTTCAGCTCGATCTGATCTCACTGCATGGTTGAACTTTGTATCGGTGGGGGACTCCACCCTTCCACATGTGCATGAAGTCTAGCGATTCGTCAGTGCGTTTTTCCGTGCATCCTTTGCTTTCGATGGTGTGTGTGTGTGTGTGTGTGTGTGTGTGTGTGTGCGGGTGTGTGCGGGTGTGTCTTCGGGTGTGGGCGAGTGTTGTGTTGAGTGTGTCCGTCCATGTGTGTTGCATCGGGGCGCACTGAGTGTGCACCTGGATGTTTCTCGGTCACGACAGTTTGGTGCAACGCCCACAATTCTAGTTTGTGCCAGAGGTAATTCGCAAAAAAGAAACAACAACAACACAGATTGTTGTTTCGACACGCCAATTGAGTGCTGCAAGACACAAGTTTGTTCAGTAGCGCGCAGAGGAAATTGATTCCAGAAGCCTTTGGACATGCATTGTGCATGGGGCAGGAAAGTACGTTCTGACACACAGGTCTGCGCTTTTCTGTTGAGAATGGTGAGTTTTTGCGTAGATCTACTTCTGCATGTTGAATTGGAATCACCCGTTGGACTCTATTGTAAGCCGCAATGTGTTGCACCGATGCACTTTCAAACAACTGATCGAGTAGTTTAGAGTGCGATGGAAGTCTGATGATTATGAATATTTTGCTCGCATCATCGCGATGCCTCACGCACGCAGCACCTCGTCACCAGCGCTTCCGCGAGGACCGTGGTGCTGGGGGAATTTTGCACCGATTCGGGGGCATTGGTACCTGAATGCGTCAGTGAAGCTTGTTTCACACGGCAAGCGTCACGTGTTGCTTCGCTGAACAGTTCAATGAGCCCTCGGTTTGCACATTTGCCTGATTTCTGACAATTTTTTGACAATTACGTCTCTTCACCCTGTGACTCATGCCCAAAATTTGTGCAATGGTGTATATCGCACACCGCATCTCACCTGATTTGGCAAAATTTTGTAGCGCCCATTGAGTTGTGTTCAGGGATGCTACTCGTGGCGTATACCCAGTGTGAAACAGGCCTGGGTGGGGTGCGACGCATGACAGTGCCGTGTGAACCAGGCTTCGCGACTTGTGACTCGGAAGCTGCACGCTGCAGGCAGCCCCGCCGTGCATGGAGAGATGGATACAACGCGGCGCGATGCGCACCTGTCCCTATTACCTGGATGGAGGCGGCGGGCGCGCCCTGAGGAAGCTGCTGCAGCCACTTTTTGGCAATAGCGCAAGTTGTCTTTGCTATACCTGTGGCTGCGACGTGTGCAGAGATGCACCCAAATACACGTGCGCTCTGAACGTGCTTGAGCAAACAACAAAATTCGCAAGTATGTGACAGAACAAAAGGGGAAGGATCAACGGTGGGTCAGGTTGATAAGAATCAGGATGTTGTCACGACAAAGGATCGAACCAGATATTTCCACACAAACACACGTGCTGTGCGCGGGTGTGAAGACCTTTGTTAAGGCCACGTGCTCAGGTAAGTCTCGTCAGGCGTAAATCTACGGGAGGGGTCCAGGAGGGCGAACACCTATTCTCGCCAGTGGAAAATTCTCTTTTTTCTGTGCGGCGCAGCTGTATACAAGGTATTCCTTTGTCCAGAATTGGAATCGGGCCTACCTGAGGGTCGCCCTCATTCGTAGTTGGGTGTGTCACGAGTCTCGCACATGTCAGAAAAGTAGCAATCTGATTCCTGTGGTCTGTGCATCCATGCGTTGGGTCTTTGTGCGCGTAGTAGATACACGGCTGTGCCAAAAGGTGCTGGGGTAAAAGTCCGTAACTGGAAAACGAAGCGAATCAAAAACATGCACGCCTGAAAAAGTGCGCAGCAAAGAATTTGATTTGCTTGTGCATGGGGCGGTTCCACGTCTGCAGGAAAATACTGTTTTGTGGATACAATTTTACGTACATCGTAAAACGAGGGAAAACTACTTCAAGCGCTTCACTGTGAACAGAGTACACGTCAAATCAATGCCTCATTGCAGGTTTGCGTTTTCTCGTGTATTCCGTGCAAAATCTGCCATCGGGCGAATGCGCCAAATGTTCACGTATGTATTGAGGAAGTACACTCGCTTCGGGAACATTGGCAGCTCGCTTTTGTGTGTCGCGAGTTCACGTCGATAAAAAAATCGAACGCGCACGTTGAACGTGGAAATAAGAACCCACAGAACTGTGAGTCTGGGTGTCTTTGATGATCGGACTCAAGAAGGAGATGACTCGGAAGATTTTCTGGAAATTACCTTCCCCGAGCTCTGAGTGTTCGAATGAGGATGTAACAAGGAGAGCAGCGCCATGTTTGCCTTCTGTGTGTGTCTGGAGATGATCCAGGAGGCTCTTGGGACCAACAGGCGAATTCGGAGCCATTGGTGCCAAGTACTCTCTCTTTCATGTCCCAATACGCTCAAAAGAAATACGGAAAAACCAGCCCTTGCCCCTTTCAGTGGACCCAGTGGAGTGTAAAAGACCAAGGTCCACCTGACACACACGTGCAAATACAGACATTGTGTGATCCCCAGCAGTGCACCAGCAAGGGCAAGACGTCGATGATTTTGTTGACGTGTACGCAGAAAATCCCTGGGGTTCCGGATCGTGCTCCAGCTCCACCATCTTCCTCGGGGTGGAGCCTCCTGGAGACTCGTCAGGACTCGGGTCGGGGTCTTTCGCTTCCTCTTTCGAATCTGTCAACTCGCTGGCTGGGTCAGTCAAAAGCTTCAAGGTTGGACTCAGATCACTGATCGCTGTCGGACCGCAACCTGCAGATTGAGCAGTTTTCCTTGCTCACTGTATTGGTTCATTGGGCTTGTCTCTGCGTTCAGCCCAAAGTTGCGTGTGAGCAGCATTAAGAAACGGGCAAACCTCACGGGGCGGGGGGAGGTGTTCAAATTGAGGGAGGCTGAACTGACTCGTCACGATGGTGTTGATACTATTGAGTAGCACGGAGCTGCACTCAACAAGGTCTCTGGCAGGTGCGACAACCCAGGAACAAAGAGCCAATCACACAGAGACTTCGCTGCGTCCGAGAGACTTGCACCTGAGATTCTGACTGTTCCAGGGATTCCGGGGGCGGGGATCTGCTCCCGCTGAGGACTTGGCTGTCCCTGGCAGCCCTGTGGTGAAGACGGCCAAAAATTCCCCGTCTTTCGATGAGTCAAAGATTGGCTTATTGAAGCAGCTCGGTTCACCATCGAAATGCCACTTTCAGTTATTAGATTGTGGCTTCCAAGTGTTCATGGGCGCTTCATGGCCTGAACGTTTGTTCTTGGCCTCTCTGTCCGCCAGAACCATTCAAGGAAGGACGCAAGACGCGAAATCAGTGTTTGTGCACACAGGGAGAATGTCCATTTCAGCACGTGGGTCGTCCGTGGACGTGCGTATTCAAGAGTTCGTGGGGCCCTGAGTCCTGGACCCGGAAGAATCGATGTTCCTTGCTGCTGTTGTGCCGTGAGGCGCAGAGGTTTTCATTCCCATGTTGACATTGAAAAAGTTTGAATCACCACACTGGGGGATGGACTCTTTCAAAGGTCTGTCGTGCAGATCTGCAGGGCAAATCTCTTGAGCCGAAGTGACGTGTGAAACTTTACTCGTACAAACTGAAAGATCAATTTTTCATTCTTGCAACATCAATCGGGAAGGAATTGGGGAATGTTGTTGCAAGGCATCAGAGGGGCGGATCCAGAGTTTGGTCCGGTGCGCCTGGACGACTCCGGTCGTGAGACTGAAAAATGTTGGCACGAAGAAACGAAAACATTTGGGGGTTCGAGTCTGTTTGACAGAACTTCACGTGAGTGGTGGAGACTGGCTCGAGCCCCTCTGAGCCCGCCCCTCCAAAAGGAAAAGCTGTCACGCAGGAATTCCACAACACATGCACACCTATGCGTTCTCTTCCTGTGCGCTCAAAGAATCAATGCAGCTTTCAAGGCTTTCGATCCTGACGTACAAGACGCGCTTCACAGTGAAAGCGCTGTGCGAGTACTGGTCGTCTGGGGTGGATCCGGTGAACCCTGGGAGACAGGGCCCCCGTCACCGCCGAAAAAATTGGTCCCTTGGTTTTGTGCTGCATGTGCAAAAGTTTTCACTTTTTACTCAAACTTCTTTTTCATTTTTCAAAGTTGCGGTTGTGATTGCTCCCTGCCCAGAGCGCAGAGGGTTGGCCCCTCTTGACGAAATCTTTGCTCCATCATGCACCGTCCTTCTCTGGTGAAATGGGCGCTCCGTCGCAGACGACAATGTTCGCACCGCTCCTGGGCTTGTGCTGAGATGCAATGGGGAACGCAACTGGTGTGAAATAGGAGTAGGAGCGGGAGTGGTGTTAGAAAAGCTTCGTTGCGTGTTGCCGTCGTCTAAATGCACAACGTACCTGTGAGCTGTGATGGTTTCATCCATTTTACCTGGATAGAGACTCTGCAGGGATACAAGCTACGTACATGCAGATCTGCTCGAAGCAAGAACGAACACCGTTGTTTTGTCTTTTTGCGTGCGCGCGGCTCCACCACCAATTTCAGCCCAGCAACAAGAAGTAACTTGCACACCAGGGTGGAACCTTTTTCCTTGGGAGTGGCAAACACCTGGGGCACCCAGGTTTCAGCACCTTTGGAGGAATAGCCTTTCCTGAAGATGCTGCAATGGTGTACGCCCACCTTTCGTGTTCACACACACACACACACACACACACACACACACACACATACATACATACACTGCAAACTGCGGACGTCAGTTTGTCATCTGCTTTGACTCCAGCAAAAGGTTGGTGCTGCGTGCCGAACTCATGCACGGACGCCTTATGATGTTCTGCCTTTGCTGACATGGCACGCACTAATTCAGAAAAGCAAACCAAAATGTCAAATCTGTTTTCTTTCAGTGATGAGTCGGCGGTAAATTCAGCATGGCAGGCACGGAGTCCGGCGTCGCGGGAGTAGGGGACGGGTCGTCGCCCCCGGGTCTCCCCGGGCAGGAGGCGGCGACGCCCGGGGAGGCCGCCCCGGACACCCCGCTCGAGGACAGCATGACGCCCGTCTACGAGGCGACGCGCTTTTTCCTCGAGAAACTCATGGCGGTCAACTCCCTGGACGAGCTCAGTGAAAAGGTAGGACCCGGGTCGTCTTGTACAGGGCGTGGTCTTTCGAATCCGGAGAGCCGACCAAGCATCCACTCAAATGTCGAGGCTCAGCTGCAAAGTAGCTTGATGATGTTGCGTGAAGAAAAGAGTTTTGGGCGCTGGAAGCCTGCTGTACACCCCATAAAAGTCTGGCCTCTTCAGTTGACCTTGCAAAGTGCAAATGGTTTGCATTCTCCGTGTTGCCATGGCAAATGAAGCCCTGCACACACCAAAATCCTTTCAGAGGCTCGTGGCCTGCCCGAACAAAAATTGAAAACTTTCAGTGTCAAAATCTTTGATAATTTTTGTGCTTTTCAAACTTGAATTTGGTGCTCTGGGATGTCAAATCCACAAAGGCATGTTCCTAGGTCCACATTTGGTGTTTGTTTTCTTCAGCCCAGCTCAGCGGAAGGGAACCAGCATCAGTTGAGAAAGGACCAAGTGTGAGCAATATACTTTCATTCGCTTCAGGTGGATCTGACGAGTGAGGACGCAGTGCTCAAATCCCTGGAAGACGATTGGCGGATGTGGGTCGAGCACTTCATCAGCTACTCCGTCGCCGTCGCCATCGGCGCGTTCTTCATAGCGAGCCTGCCTCTCATTGGCTGCGTTGTCTGTTGCTGCCGGAAACGAGGCAAATGCGGCGGAAACATCGAGCCAATCGAACCGAAGCACGCCAAGTGCAAACGCATCACGTGCAGTACTCTGCTCCTCACGTTCTCAGCCGTCGTCCTGTTGGCTGTTACGAGTTGTTTCCTGTGCACGAGGCTGGTCAGGGACCAAACTGTCCCCAGCGGAACCATGCGAGACATTCAGACCAGCCTGGAAACCGTGGAATCCTACGTAGACGCAACGCAGGAGGAAATCTGGACGTTGAACTCGCAAACATTTGACCCGCATTTGCAGAAAATTCGGCGTTCAGTTCTGAGATTCTCAACGGACGCCCAGGAGTCGGTCGGAACCTCGACTGGAGTCCAGCCCCTGTTCCGGGACCTGCAGAACCACGTGAACTCGATTCCCGAACTTCTGGAGAACCTGAATGCCCTGGAGAACTCGACCCGGAACCTGGAGACGCAGGCTGCGGGACTGAGCAGCTCCCTCAGAACCATCACGACCGACTTCGCGACTGATTTTGCAGGTTGCAATTCGCAGCAATGCGAGGAAGCGAAGACCCTCATGTCGGACCTCAGGGTGGAGGCCGACTTCACCGGCCAGGACCTCGACTCAATCCAGGCGGACATAGAGTCCGTTCTGAGTGGTCCGAACAACATCTCAGCCACAATGCGACGAGGCTGGGAGGAATACGCCAAGATTCACGTTGTGCTCTCCCAGGCGTCCGGCGCACCCATGGAGTCTCTGCTCACCGAGCTGGAGAACTATGCTCAAACCTTCGATGTCTACACCAACGAGACCATAACAAAACTGCAGGACTTTGATATGTCAGAGACCAGGCGAGACATTAGCGACTCCGTTGCCAAGGAACTTGACGACGTCGGTTACTACGTTTACATCGGTTGGAACGCCGTGTCGTCCCTGGCTTTGCTCATGGTAACCGTGATGTTTGTGGCCATTCTGTTTGGTTGCTGTGGAGACCGACCCGGTGACTACGTTGGTTTCTGTAACCGTGGTAACGGGTCTCGCACTTTGCTGTGCGCCTTAGTGACCTTCTTTCTGACGTCGTGGATCCTTATGATCTGCACCACCGTCATGTTGCTCGGAGGTGGCCTCAGCTACACAGAACTGTGTCGCCATCTCCAGTTCGAAGAATCGCCACGCGACATGGTTGTCATTGACAACATGGTGACGTCATACTTCAAGATGTCCGGAGCCAGCGCCAGAACCATCATGGAGAACTGTGAGCAGGACCAGGCCTTCTATCGCGCGTTTGAGATCGGCCAGCACTACCCTCAGCTCAACGTCAGCCAGGTCCTTGACCCCTCGGATCTGAATCTGGACGCCACACTGGAGAACCTCCTGTCCCAGGATTACTCAATCGATCCGGTTGAAATGCTGAACAGCGGCACCAAGGCTCACCTCGTTAAAGTCGAAACTGCTCTGGGAAGAATCAACATCCAGCTGTACAAAAGCATGGCGACGCAGAACATCACGACGCACGATTTGTCACAGGCGTCGGAGCTGTTCACGCAGTTCGCGAGTGAGACTGCGAGCTCAGACCCGGACACCGCAGCTCGCTTCAGGGACTACAGTCAGCGACTGGCGGCCCTCCACAACGGAATCGTGCAGATCATCACTTCCGGTATGAATGACGTCGGCAGAACCGTCACGGCCGTGGAGACGTTCGATGCGTCGTTGGAGGAGGAGGCGCAGGCGGCGGTGACCAGCGATGAACTCAGCATCGCCGCTGGTGCCACAATGACCAAGATCAGCAACGACATCACCGCGCTGGTTCAGAGGATCGAGGGCGCGGTCGAGACCAGCGTCGGAAGATGCCACAGCGTGTACGGCGCGATGAGGAGCAGCATTTCCTCAGTCTGCGTCTCGTTTCTGTATCCGTTCAACGCGTTCTGGTTCAGCCTGGGCTGCGCCATCTTCTTCTTGACCTTGAGTGTTCCGGTCGCCTTGACTCTGGTCAGTCTCTACCGTAGGTCCGTGCCCTACCTTTCCCCGGATGATCTGATTGGCCAACCGCAGGTGCACAGGCGCAGTCGACCTGGATCCGGCTCGGCCAATCACAACGGTGTTCTGCGCTTGACGCCAAGCTCGGCTTCCAGTGCAAGTGGAAACAGCAGAAACTCGCGCCAGGTGCCAGGACCTCCCCGTTACACCAATCCATACCACCAGGGGTCCTGGAACGACGCGTTCATGGGAGAAGGAGACGGATACATCGACTACCAGATTCTGCGGGACCACCCTCAGCGGGGCCAGCCCATCAGACCCACCAGCCAGAACTACGTCGTCGAGCTCCGACCCATGGGACCCAACATGGGCCCGATGGCCCACAGACCCGTTCCCAACGCACCAATGGGCCCCATGCCCAATGGACACAACGGACATTGGTCCCCTCCCCCGAGCCCCCTTGGTCCCCCAGGGTACCCAGGCCTCATGAGGCCGACAGCACAAGCGCCACCGAGGCCCCCGCCCCATCGCCCCCCTCCGGCTCCCCCATACACAGGGTTCGATGAGGCCTACTTTTGACTGAGAAATTGGTGCATGCGGATGGGACTCTGAAATGTGAGGAGTGTTCGACGGTGCCCATTCCACAATCTGATCTGATCCACTCGCCAGATGTCCCCACTGCATGCGTGTTTCCACGGGCGGATTCGGGGATTTGGGTCATGGGTCCGACGCACCCCTCAACCCCAGGACGGAACTTTGGAGGAGTGTCAGCGTGAAAGACGAACACGATGCACTTGCGCAAGAGGAACCTGGATCCGCCCCTTTTCTTCACAAGCAATCTCCTTCCTGACCTGCAGACACCTGCCAAGTTGTCTAAACCCTACCCCGCCTTGTTTTCGTGCCACAAAACGCCAAAAGGTGTAGTTGTTGTGAAGCCAGGTGCACCACATGAACACGCTGCTGTGAAGAGTTGAGTCAGTACACTGATTTAATTGACTTTCAATCAACTTTCTTCACCAAGACGTGCTGCATGTGAAATAACCACGGAAAATCTGTGCACATGGCCTGCCAGCGATTTCGAGGCGACGTCAGTTGTGTTGTGCGTCCCAGGCGTGGAATTCACCTTGGCTTCTCATCTTGCACCCGCCTTCACGTTGTGTATAGCCTGACCAGTGCAGTTGTTCATTTGCCAAAGGGCGCTTGAGCGCCCCTCCCGCCATGCACCCTGTGCATATGCATGTCGCCAAAAACTCACGTGGAGACAGACTCAAATTCGACGTGCACGTGCGTCGGGCATGATTGCCTCACGTCGTCTGCCTGAAGTCTGCAAAAACTGCCGTGTTCCAGGGAGCTCAACCCCCGAGGGATCCACTCACTGCGGAGTGAGGACGACGCAAACAGCACAAACCAAAGATGTTTTGTACTTTTACATTGACTCTGCATTCTGTGTTGATGAATTTTTTCGAACGGAAAGAGGAAGGTCCAGTTCTGGTTCACCCGAAGCCGTCGAACTCGTACCACCTCGTACCTGAGGTTTACGACTGGGAAAGGGAGCGCGTCCGCACACCACGACGCACGAAGCTCACGTCTCGTTTTCACAAACAAAACGTGAAGCAGAAATCTCGACTGAGCTGCCAAGAAAGTGTGGCAACAGCGAATATCAGAAAGTTTGAAGCATTGTGTTGAGATTCTCATTTTTTACTGCCGAAGTTCTTGTCTCAGCGTTGTCACTTGTAGACCTATCTCTCGCATGCAAAACAATACTCTGAACATGAAAACGAGAAAACATGAGCTTGTTGACAACAAGCAGTTTCCATGCATGCAGAAATGTAGATATCTTTTGAGTCAGACAAGCAACGACAATCACAGCGCTGTACCTGTATTGAGGTGCAGAAGTCAATACTTTATTTTGCAAAAACAATTCAGAGCGCTCAGGTAAAACAAGTCTGAATGTAGCGGTGAAACTGCGCCAAAACGAAAGGCGCGCCTCAAAGCCAGTTTTACGCTGGATGCGTCTAACGTTAAGGGGCTGCATGGTGGTTGCGCACAGCGCTCAAGCCTGATGCAGATCCACAACGTGTTTTGCACCCAGTGATTCCACACTGGAACACAAGCGTTGCAATTCTCATTCTTGTCTACTCACGAAAATGCGCGTCTCAAATTGCTTGCCAAAAAGTTCAACGACGACCACACCAAGTGCAATCGAACAGATCAGTATTGAACGTTGTGAGATTTGATCTCTGATTGTCTTTTTTCCAAATAAATGTTGAACGGATAAAATGTTGACCAAGAGTTGTCTGCATCAAGGTCCACTCATGCAGGGGGCGGGGCCCCCTGACCTGTGTCAACTTTACAACACCAACAAAAGGACTTGTCAGCACAGAACACACGTCTGCCCCTGCGTCTGGGTGGGTGAGCGGACGAGGTGTCTGCTCACAAAGTGGCATCACAGTTTTTGACACTTGTAAAAAACATGAGAATCACAGACCCATTGGAAACTCAGAGCCCAAAAGTGCCTCGCGATCAGACAGAGAGTGAGCGCAAGTTCAGTTTTGGCAGATCGAGGCTGCATGAGCAAAGTTCACAGATTCCCAGAGCCACAGCAACTGTAAAGGCACGACAAGTTTTTTTTTTCAGAACTTAACAAATGCCATAAATGGACTAGAAGAACCAGAAAATGTCAAGGGTCACAATAATCACAAAGCAAATAATGCATCACAGTTTTAACATCAATTGTTGTTCAGCAACGAGTCTCAAAACGGAATGCAGCAAATGGAATAGTCATAAAATAGCGCAAAACATACTGCTGCGTTTGACACACATCTTTCCTCGCAAACGAAATCAGCGAATTCGAAATCCTGTCTTCATCGAACACGTTAAAATCACAGCACAGCTGTAAAGTCTAGATCTCGACACAGGGATTGTTCGGACGGTTTCAAACCACTTTTTGAGAATTCGAACTGGGCGAGCATGAAGCAGACTTGATTGAGATCTTGGATTTCCAGTTCCCTTCACACATTCAACTCGCAACAGCGTGAAACTTTGGAAGCTGTGCCGCAGTCCCCGGACCAGGCACGGCGCGGCTCAGGCTCTACCCGGCTGCTTGACCCTGAAGAGCAGGACCTTCTTGCGGCCGGACGGCTTCCGGGCGAGCAGCACGAGGTGCTGGGAGGAGGGCGAGAAGCGCACGTGCTCCACCCGGACCTTGAGGCGAACCTGGAACACCTCCCGACCCCGCTCAGCCACCGACCACACCTGGAGCGAGAAATGCCGACATGACACATACACACGCACGCACGCACACACACACACACACACACACACACACACACAGGCATCTGGCGAAAGGGCTCTTTCTCTCTCTCTCTCTCTCTCTCTCTCTCTCTTTCTCTCTCTCTCTCTCTCTCTCTCTCTTTCTCTCTCTCGTACACACAACAGATACACACACACACACACACACACACACACACACACGTGCTGCCTCCCAGCCCCAGACTGTGGTTGACCACGTGGAAAGACGGAGGGAGAGAGAGACGCACCTTAAGGATGTGGTCCCCTGCGGAGAAGGACGCTGCGTAGTCACCGAGCGCAGAGATCGCCACGTTCGTCACCTGCAACGTCAAACAACAAGCGCTGCAGCGGCGACGTTGAGAATGTTGCGCTCGGGTAGTATACTGCTCCATTTGGGACCAACAGAAGATGGCGGGTCTTTTGCAACTGCGCCGAATCGAACCGCTTTGATTCAAGGTGATGCGACTTTTTGTGGAGATGATACCTCTCCCCGAACGACACAATTTGGCAACACATCAAACGACCCCTGTCTTTAGAGAATCATTTGGACCTGCGGAAATTTCATCACTGTTCAGGTCAGTGGGTTTTGCTGCCACAACCGGCGACGCAAAGCCCAGCAGCAGGCACAGCGCCGCTCTCACCGGTGCGGTGTGACTGGGCTTCTTGGGATCCATGCACCCCCCGACGTGGAACCCGGTGCCCTTGTCGTAGATCATGACCCAGCCGTCCGCAGACCCGCCCACCAGGTGCGAACCTGCAATCAGATCTGTGCGTCTGTGAAATTGACTGTGAAACACGTGGGTCCCTTGTTTCCCATCACCACCCAATACCAAGCTTCCTCCTTTCTCCATTGTGCATTCCGCACAGCCAACCACACGCTGCCTCTGCACAGTGGTTTGTCTCTGCTTCCCTGCTTCGTTTGTTCCTACATCCCACCCGACCCTGCCACGCTCCGCCCCGCCCCACTGCGCCTCACCGCAGGCGTCCATGCAGGTGGTCGGTCCCTTGCAGATCTCCCCGTACGGCCCCTCCTGCGGCTCCACGAACGACGAGCGGTGGTACATCGGGGACTTGGTGCCTGCAACACGCAAGTCTCCGTCAGGTCTGATACACACGGATGTATCTTGTGTTCAGACAGTGGTATGCGTCACAGAATGCGTATCCATGCGATCCCAGACTTTGGCGCGTGTGCCCGAACTGGAGAAGGCAGATGTACAGATGTAACATCCTGGCTCGTGCCCTCCACACGTGCATCACACCGCATGACTATGGTGACGATGGACCAAATCTGACGTGAACGTGGGCGTGCACAGGGCAAAGGGCGCCACGCAAAATCTCGCTGTCTGCTGCGCGAATGCGCACTGACCCTTGGAGATCTTCTGGTCGCACGTGTTGGACGCCAGGTCCCACACGACGATTTTGCGCTCGCGCCCGATCGCCACCATGCTGTCCTCGTGCGGCGCCACGCAGTTTCCCAGGCACGGCACCTGCGCAACAAATTTTCTTGTTCACAGCAAGCCTCTTTTTGGCACAGTTCTTGAATTTGCTTTTTTCAGGAAAATTTCTCATTTTGTTCCAGCAAACGATTTGTGAAAGATTGTGACCAGAAGTGCAGACTCGGATTTGCTGTTTCGTTGGTTTTGTTCTTTCGTTGTGGTTCTGTTGCCATGGTTACCTTGGACAGCATCCTGCAGCAGACCCTGGGCTTGACGAGCTCCGGACCCTGGAGTGACACGTCCATGAAGACGAAGTGACCGGTGCTCTCCGCCATGGAGCTCTTCTTCTCGAGCGCGTGGATCCGCTGCAGCTCCGCGGCGCTGCACAGCACCTGCGCAAACCAGGGCGTCAGGATGGTGGGTGCGTCATGCGCTGTTCGCCAGCGATGCAACGCGCACTGTCTGGTGGAGGAATGCAACGCGTGACGCATTCGGCGTGCTTCAGATCTGCAGCAACAGCGCGGAGCCAGGTTTATCTGGGCACGTCGCACGTTGCTGACACAGCGTGATGGATAGCTCTGCACAATTCAAGGCGGTAGGCCGACCTGACACTGATAACACCCGCACTAATTCAACCAATCAAGTCTGGCATCACCCCGAGAGGGTGGGGGCGAGGTGGAGGGCTCCACTCTACGAAATCCCGACTCCACGTGCCTCCTGCTTTCGCGTCCTGCAGGATTTGCAGATTGGAGGAGGGCAGAGACGTCTCGTGACGTCGCACCATGTATCATCATTCAAGACCTCGAGGCCAACATCTACGCTTCGAAAATGTGCTCTCCCATTGGCGAGTGGACCTCACCTTGAGAACGACGTAGTTGTTGTCCGTGGTGACCAGCATCTCCACATCGCCCTGCTCCACCTGCAGGTTCTCGTCCAGAATCAGCGTCTTCCTCCTCTCCATGGATACCGTATCCAGGACCCAGAGGCGCCACTTCCGCCCAGAACACGCCGGCGTATTGCTGTCGCGTAGCAACAAACACAGCAACATGCCGTCGCCATCTGTGTATGACGTCATAGCAACCACAGTCCCGTCGATGTCCGGTACCACGGATACCTGAACGAAGACAGAACAACACGTCAAAGTGTGAAAATTCACACGCAACACACAAGAACAAACAAACGTTGTCAGAAGCTCAAGATGAACCAGCGAAAGCTGCCCGGTTGTAGCCGTTGGCAAGCACCTTTTGAGTTTTAGTGCTGTAAGTCTTCAGTTTCGAGTCGTTTCTGTCCAGAATAAAGATGAGCGAATCAGACGCCGGGATCACATCCTGGTCCCTCGGCGCCAGCATCTCCTCATCCAATCGCTGCACGATGTCGCCCGAGTCCGCGTCCCAGATCTTGACGCCCTGATCCGACGACACGGACACGAGCTGCTTGCCTGGGACCCCGGGGAGGAACTGGATACCCTCCATCACCTTAAAATTAATTATCCAGTTTGGAAACAAGGTGAACATTTTGGGTTGCAGCGACGTACCTTGGTGTCCAAAACTGGAGAACCTCCGATCGGGACTCGCCTGTGGTCGTCTCCCGACAACCAAATCCGCAACACACACACACACACACACACAGAGACACACACACACACACACACACACACACACACACACACACACACACACAGAGCTCCCCACCCACACCTGGCGTCGGCTATGGGACCCTACCTCTCCGCGTCACTGCAGAACATCTACACCACGTCCACACGCACACCGCACCTGGCTCAGGCTGAGGTGGTCCCGGCGCCGGCTGTGGGACGTGGCCTCCCCGCCTTGCGTCGGGACGCCGCCGCGCTGGCGCTGACACGCCCGCACCACGCTGCGCCAGCCCCACAGCTTCACGTGCCCCTTCTCGCTGACCGTCAACAGGTGCGTGTCGTCTCGCGTTGTGAAAACCTAGAGCGAGATTGAAATGAAACAGGAGCACACGCACACACGAACTCACACACGCATCTTCTGACCCTGTGTGCGATCAGTCTCAGTCGCAAACGTTTCATTCTCTCCTCCCGCCATTTCTTCCAAACTGGCAGAACCTCACTGGAGAAATCCCCACCTGAATTCTTGATGACGCACTCTCCCATTGACCACCACCCTCTCGATGACAGTGCGGTGACAGAACACAACAGGACGTAATCTTAACTTGTGCAAAACGCAAAACCTGTGTGGTCACTTGCCAGCGACACAGTGCACATTGTCCAGAACGGGGGCCAACGCTTGGCATACCGGTGTGAAAAAGGTCCCACACACAAGACTGTGTACCTGGATGACTGGGCTCTTGGAGACTTTGAAGCAGCCTTCGTACGATCCGGTCGATATGCGCCACACGTGTACGTGCCCCATGTCGTCTCCTGCAATGGGTTCAGTGCGTTCCTGGTCTCCTTGGTGGACCCGATGGGTCTCGGGTGTTGCGCAAAATCGACACACACGAGCAGTCCAGAACAAGCCTGCCACGTACCAGCCACATAAAAGTGCGGACCAACGTCATCGTGGGTGACGCAGAGCAGCGTCCCGCTCGAGGGCGACACGAGGCCTCCGCTTCCGCTGTCCACTTCCGCCAAGCCGGGCAGGTCAAAGGTGGCGAGGCCGGGTCCGCGGCTGCAGACCAGGCGAGATCCGTCCGGGGAGACGGCCGCGCACCGACTGTCGTCACACAGCACCGACGCCTGCAAAGAAAAAGCCCCTTCCTTTTGAACTTGCTTTCAATGATTTGATTGGCCAGGCTTTGTTCCAGCCTGAGATATGCCGCCAATTCTTTAGCTCTTTGCAAAAAATGTGAGATTTTGTCGACAGAACCACCTTTTCTGACCCGCCGAAAGAATTCGCGTCCGAATCTCACAAGGCTCCGGTTCTGCAATTATCGTCACACAGACAAGCACTTGAGGTTTGTTTCCCTTGTGCAAGTTATGGTGCCTTGGTTGTTGGGAAACCCTGTGACCAAATCCTTGATCAGCCCACGCAGACCTCTATTGGGGGAAGCAACATCAGAGAAATCCCTACCTCTTGCTCTTCCTCCGAATCAGCGAATATTTGCTTGAGATCAAGGTGGACAAGTGTCCAGTTCCCGGTCGAGGTGTTCTCACACACCGCCACCACGACGTCATGCTGCTCTATGTGGAGGACCGTGTCCTCTTTGGGATACCCGGGAGTCCGGACCACCCTCGACTCCACTGTCGCGCCAAACTTCAGAACTATCACACAGTTGTCAATGGTCCTATCCAGGGTTTTACTGCCGGAGCAGAATCCGTAGCGCCCATTGGCTGAGAGCTGCGCATGCTCAATGTACTCCCAGCCAGTCATCGCGAGCCACGAGATGCTCTTTCTGACTGGCCGCCGCACGAACACGTTGCCTGGATACGTGATGATCATGGGATCGACGTCGTTGGCCTTGGTGTCCAATAGGAAAGCGAAGCTCGTTTCTTCCAAGTCATCGTCGTCTTCTTCCCGGAACGGAACGTGCGTCAAAATCTCGCTCGGCTCAGAATCTGCAATGACAGAAACAAGCGCCAACATTATTAAACACTGCAGTGGACTCAGGATCTGGACAAGGGGGAGGGGACTAAGGTGGGGTGGGGGTTGGGGTGGCAGACAAGATAGGCCCTGGGGCTCCGTGAAGCCGCTATCCAGCATTGGGTACGTTCGTGCTGTGGCCTCACGTTGCAGGAACAATGCACGGTGCATCTGCTCTGAACCTCCCCTCCCCATTCAAATGTCACAGCCCGCATTGTTTTGGTCCATTCAATGGCAGCTTAAATTTCAGACTTGATGAAGTCAGATTGAAATGGCCAAACAAATAATGTGTCATCAAGCTTGTTCAGATTGTTTTTGTGTTTCAATTAAAACTTTGAAAAGGGTGCCTGCAACAAAGGCCAACTGGACACTTTGTTTGCAGGCAGGGTTTTGAATGCAAAAACAATACAAACCAGAAGGATAAGTGGATACAAACCCAGACTACATGTACCGTGCACACAAGAATGTAGTCCCCATCACCTCTGTGCTTCTGTAATGAACACACGTCTTGGTCGTGTCTGGGTGACTCTCGTGCTCAGGATGGTCCTCGCGCAGGAATCACGCGGAACGTCTTGGTTGAAGTTTGCATCTCCTTCCGGCAGCACGAGCCTTAATGCAGGAGATTTCTCCTGGCTACTGTCCGGGCTGAAGAAGCCTTCCCAGAACGAGAAGACCAATGCTGGGAAGAGGAACTTGAGCGCCCAGTCACGAGAACCCCCGAGGAAGCAATGGCTCAACTATGTTTACAGGAGCCTTGAAGCTTGCAATCACAGAAGCCGCCGCGCGAGCACCATCATTGCCTTCCATGGAAAGATGACTGAGTGTGTCCGACTCTCATTTCTGACAACCCTTCACTGTGAACACAGCAGAAACAGTGTATTCAACACACGCAACTACACTGTGGTGGAATTCTGCTTTATGCAGTGGATGACGTTCAGCAGTAAGTCTTTGTAATTTATTTCGGTAAAAATGTCAAAACTGAACTGCCTCACCTCAAAACTACCAACATCCCAATTCTAGTATTGGTTCAAAGTGGGGGCTGGGTAGTTAGTGGGCCACTGGATTCGAGAACCAGCGCTCAGGAGACAGAAACCCTTTCGTGCAGGTTCCGAAGCTACATTTTCTTTCAACAAAGTCCCAGTGAATAACCCAAGCATTCTGGTTTTTTTCTTTTTTTGGGGGGGGGGGGTGCAATTCTCAAAAATCGAAAGTAGAAGCTTTGTTGGAGGAAAAGTAGCCGCCTGTGAACTTCAATTTTCTATTTGCATACCACAAGACCGTCTATCAAGAAGAGCAACTTCTCACAAAAGAACTTACA
>JAAUXT010063651.1_pt1 | contig 29106 bp, 40 predicted proteins | sample 7278171 | NCBI WGS metagenome assembly JAAUXT01 (sample SAMN14350112, study PRJNA611818) | marine sediment metagenome | isolation source: surface marine sediment (1.8m) | place: French Polynesia: Moorea | collected 2018-08
GACACCATAGAGGAAGGTAGCCTAAACCACTGAGCTCCAACTCATACTCTACAATAAACTATACTACAACATCACTACTGGGGCTTCACTCATATATACAACAATGTGTATGTGTGTGTGTGCGTGTGTGCCGGATACGCATTACGCATAAGTTGATGTTTTGAAGCCTGCAGAAGCACCCGAAACTTTTTGACAACACACGGGCACAGTCACTCAAAGTCATGCAAACACATGCACACCGACTACGTGTACATGTACGTTTACAAACCGGAACAACACCCTCCAATTGCGCACTCCCCTTCTCCAGAAAGATCTGCACCGAAGACCACGAAGTGCCAGCTTGAACAGCCACAACTTTCAAATAAAGTAGACAAAGAGTCGCGAGGCCCGAAGTCACTAACATGGAGTGAATACATTCCTTGCCAGACAAAAGATACACAAGCTTTTCGACAGACGAGAAAGCAGTGCGGTCCCTTTCACCACAAGCTGAGAGAAGACTTATCACAACAAGTTGCCAAAGAAAATCAAATTCCAAAACCTATTTTGTGGATAACTTATTTACACAACACGTGTGAACACAACACGTGTGATTGCACGTACTTTTCTCACATTCTCTGCAGCGTTGCACGTTTATCCAATGACCTGGAACCGACTTTCGGGACAAATCTCCGAAGAGAGGCGCTCGTATCAGCTTCCCCTGCAACAATTCACGTCAGCCACACACGCACAAAATGAGTTTCAATGATTTGCCAACAAATAAACACCAAACAATTGCACAACATCAAATGGGGAAATTGTTTTTTGTGTTCGCGAGCACGATAATGCAGACAACGAAACAGCGAAGTTTCAATGCTGTTTGAAGGGCAAACCAAATTCGACAGGCCACGAAGGAAGAAGTCGTGTTTTGTGCATGTACCGAAGCTGTGCATTGTTTACAAAAGAATTGCAAGCTTTCCTCTTCTTCCATAGTCAGGTGGGCACACACGGTCACTTTCCAATCCCTCTTTGTTTTTCAATGGGACTGAACACAAGATTTCACTTCCTCACAAGATCTTCGAGATAAAACCATGGGCGCATCCATCTTCAGATATCAAGCGCCAACTAGTTCAAATGTGAAGAAAGCCACCAAATGCCGTAAGTGTGCTAAAACCGTTTCAAGAAAATATTGTGAAACTTCATGCAAATGCATGATTTGTACAAAGCCTGATTACTAATGCGCAAAATTCTGTAGGAAACTTTCAACTTCAATGTTCAAGAACTGCAGAATCAAAGCAACTACAAAGGTCAGAAACGTCGCGCAGTCGAGTGCTGACCATATTTTGAACTACATGGCAAATGCCCGGATTACATATGGCGCCGAAAGTGTCTTGAAAAACAAGCTGCTTGTTTTGAACTGAATATTTCACCCGGAAGAGTGCTAGGGAATGTCGGCTGCGTGGAAATAGCCTACAATAGATAGACTACGTTGGAAATGGCAAGTGTTTGTCTCAAATGATGTCAGATCGACTCTCCGGAAGGGAGCTTTATTTTCGCCCAAGCTGTTCAATCTGGAAATTTCGCGATTTTCTTCAGTGTTCGTAATTTCTGAACAAAGACAGTTCACAACATCTCTTGGACATCATATAATGCAGGCCATCAATTTGGTATCGACTTACAAGTACGTGTAAACATGTTGATCACAACGTCTTCTCATTTGTTGACATTTCCTCTTCAGTGCAATCTGTCGGGCTTTGGGTGTCATGCGCAGCCTTCTTGAAGAATTGTGGGGGAAGTGCTTGGAATACGAATATCAACACAGGGACCAGAAGAATCTTGTGTCAGAGAACAGCTCAGCTGAAGAAAACATTGTTGGGGCTGAGCGGGAACTTTTGCTGAAGAGATTGATGAGTTTTGTTGTAGGAGAAAACAGTGCCAGCAGCACTGTGCCTGAAACCAAAACCATGGAAACTCAAGCAGGGAAAAGTGGTGACGATGTTCCTCTAACTTTGGAGTCGGGTGCAGACAATCTGGAAACAAAATCTTCTTCGAGTGGTGCCAGCGGAAGTGGGAAGAAATCTGATGAAACAAAGGACTCATCTCTCACATCAATCAGTGATGGCACCTCGATAGAAGGCTCAAGTGACAGCTCTTTCCCAGAAGCGTCCCCCAACACCACTGAAGATTCTTGCAATGTGGCAACACGTGAAGATCCAAAAGACGCGTCGCCAGTTCCTTGCAGCAGCAGAGACCAACTCGCTGCCACAATGGAACCAAACTCGTCAGTGGCACTGGGAATTCTGAACCAACTTTCCGAGGAACTGTGCAATTTGAACAGAGACGGAGCTTCCCTGATTACAAATCAACAGGACGCTGAACAATACAAAGTAGTTGGAGCTGGGAATACCACGCCTACCAAAATCAAATTCAATTTTAGAACGCCAAAGAAATCTCCTGCGAAAACACCCAACAGGAAAAGTAGCCCATCGAGATCCCCTTTGAGGCTGCAAACTCCAAAACGGCCCAAGCAAGGCACCAGTCCTGGACTGAATTCCGCGAAGAGGAAACTTTTGGAAGCCAGATCTTTCAGTGCACAGAAAAGGTACGTGGGCGTTTGTTGCACGAACAAATTTTGGTGTTGTTTTTTGAGTCCAGCGAAGCAATGTTCGCGCGAACTGCGGGTTTGGTTTCTCTGTCTGTTCTTTTCACAAGATTAAGGAGAGCTGCTTGTATCCAACACGTTGTGCGACCACTGAAACTTGTTTTCCTGGTGTGTTTTCCCGCAAACCCTTCCTCATTGGAGGCGGTGAAAATAATCTTGAAAGTGCCCTCCAGAATTGTTTCAGAGGTTTTCCATTTTTCTGAAGTCGTTTGTCGAATGTTTGTTCGTCGGAAAGTGGAAGGATGGAGAGGGAAGTCTCTGCTTTGATTTTCAGGCGAAAAGTGGAGTTGATCAAGAGGAGAAAGAAACAATTGTCGGGCAAAGCAAAAAGGATAAAACTGATGAACACAGGCGAGGCCAGTGCGTCTGGAAGCACAGAAGACAAAGCGGTGAGTTGACATTGATGTATCGTTCTGTCTCCGTCCCTCTCCTGTGTGTGTCTGTCTCTACCTTTCAGCTGGTCCTGTAACCGTAGCGCTCAAGCGGAACGGCAATGTAAACTTGTTGCCAATCACCAGCTTTGAACGATCAAGAAAGAAAGAAACAAAGAAAAATTACCGACAATGCTGACGTTTCGCGAGCACTATGTTCACCCATTCTTTTTGCTTGTGACGCAGAAGACGCCGACAGGCTGGACGAGCTCGGACAGCGCTGCCAGTTCTGACGACGAGAACGCGCTGACCATCATGGGCGGGGACAGCGAGCCCGAGACGGACCTGGACAAGATGGCGGCCAACCCCGGTGTCCCGTTCCTCAAGTTCACGCAGCGCAACGTTCGCTGTCTCCTCAAGGCAAGCGATATTCCGTCTGCGTCCTACTACCGACATGTCACCCGTGCCACAAAGGGCATTGTTGCGCACTCCGAGGCTTGAGATTGATATATTGGCGGGTGCTGGTCCACATGTTGGACCTGAAATGACCGGACACTCTGGGACAAACTTTCACCTCTGTTCCGCCAGGACTCTTTGTGGGCCCACGAAACGTGAGTCGTTTGTGTGTTTCTCTTGTCCAGTCGGTGATATCGGACGGGGCGGTGCAGCTGATGCTGCGCAACATGCTGGAGGAGGAGGGGCTGGGCGAGGCCTTCAAGGAGGCCGTGTTCGAGCCGCGCGTCACCAGGTCCAAGGCGAAGGAGCGCATGCAGCAGGTCGGGCCGCAGCAGGTGAGAGACCCGCCCGCCGTGGCACAAGTATAATGTCCATTGAAATGAAGTTGCCGTGGGAATTGAGGCATCTGAATTTATGAGTCGACCTGAAAGTGATTATCTGATTTGCGTGGTAAGTTGTTGTGCGCGAAAGACCCATTGGGACCTTGAGCAAATTTCTTGGGTGTTTTTGCAGCCGGAGGTGAGGTCTGTGTCACCCACGATTCTCGACCTGAACTTCAACGAAGATGAAGATGAAGATGACGAGGAGTACAAACCGACTCCGCAGGACATCAGTCAGGTGAGCGCGTCGGCTTTCAGGAGCAATGTGACCATCGGTTTGAACACGACGACGAACTCAGGCAAAAACTTGAAAAAAGTGGCAACCGGCAACGAAGAAACGTCACACGATGAACACCACTCGTTTTGTTTCCCAACATATAACGGGAAGCTGTGCGAATTCTGTGCCCTTCAGGATTCCTGTGAGGAGGATGAGGAGGTGGAAGGGACAGGTGACGAAAGGGCTCCACAGGTATCGGTATTTCACTGCGAGGCAGAAACCTCTCATCTGGAATGATTTATTTGTTTCTGATGCAGCTCGCTGCTGGTGGACGGCGCGCGTGGCGTCCTGACCCGGAGCCGTGTCGTTGTCCGGACGCAGCGTTCTCGTTGCTGTCCGGACACGCCCTGTTTGCATCTCAAAGGATCTCGAACGCTGGCAAATTTGTCCAATCGCTTGCTTTTGTCCCGCAGTGCAAGTTGTCTGTGTGTCGTGCAGATGGCGAGTGACGACGAGACGGAGACGGGCAGCGTGACGTCATCGCGCGCGAGTGACGTCGGGTCGCCGCTGCTGCGCACGCCCATCACGCCGCGTCTCCCGACGCCCAGCGCGCCGCTTAAACAGTCGACGCCCAAGACGGGGTTCATCGCGCCACCCCTGGCCGAAAAACAGGTTTTGTACTGTTTGTTAGCGTTTTATAGTTTCGTGAGGAAATGGAGACGAGGTGATGGGCAGTTTTCCACTCTGAGACGGCACGCGGTGTTATTTGCCCACTTCTTGTTGGTGTCTGACACATGACCCTGAAATCTGCACCGCGAACAATGCACCGGTGTTTGGAACTGTTACGTGATTTTGCAGATGTTGGTGGACAAATCTCGCGCAATGCGTCACATCCTGGAGTCGGATGAGCTCAACACGTCAGCAGCGTCCGTGGAGGTGCGAGAGTTGATCGACTGAACTTGTGCAGTGGCACAATTGTGTGAATGAAATCTGACGTTTATGCATGCTGTTGAAAAGAAACGGTGTCAGTTCGAATGGTGCGTGTCTGCACGGGACGTCAGGTTTCCAGACTCGATTGTGGGACGTTACGAGTGAAATATTAGGTCAGTGGAGATGATCTTTCTCTGGATGTTCCATGAACGTCTTAGCTCCCGACAGCTGTGACCAGGCACGTGTGAACGGATTTGTTTGCACGCGTTTGGGTTGACACGTGCCTGTGTTTTTTTGTGTCAGGAGGAGGAGCTGATAGCGAAGCGCACGCGCTCCAAGCTGCCGCTGCTGGACACGCCCCTCGAGGCCATCGGCGCAGACTTCGTGGCGCCCGACATCACGCCCGACATGTACGAGACGTTCGACTCGACCGACTGGACGACGGACGACCTGCACTGGACCCACTTCCTCGAGGGACTCGTCACCGAGAGTGAGTAGTTCGCTGAGGTGTGTCGTGGACAAGCCGTCATGTTGACGGCCGAAGCATCATGTCTGATCCGCTTGTCCTCGTATGAGCTCAGTTTGTTCAGTCATTGGCGAATGTAATGGAAACTTTGACCTGAATTTGTGAGGTTGGAATATTTCAAATGAGTGACTGCCAGTAAGTGTGTTGCGGAAACTGGGGCAGCGTTCCCACTTGGTGTGTCACTGCAGACAAAACGCAAGAAGCATTCGTTGTGAAGGTTGCAGCCGGCTGCTGAACTGAGTACGCGCGTTTTTTAGGTGGGCTGAACAACACGAACGACGACGACACGAGCGACCCGCAGTTCGACGTGCTCGACGCCGTGGAGCGGGAGCACGACGAGCTCGTCGAGGATCTGCACGACGAGACCGTGTGGCACCGCTCCGTCAAAATACCCAGTGCGTAGTGCATGTATGAGGATGATTTCACTTCTGGCCAGACTGCCCAATTTTGCTTTGTTTACGAACTCGTACAGTCTTGACCGTTTCACTCCTCTTTGCCCAAGTCTGCAAAACTGTCAAGGAGTACCACCACAGGTCGCTCATGTTGATCGCAGTCCGGCGTGTGGCATTCTGGATAAGTTTTGCAGCAGCCGGGATAACCCGTTCAGAATTCTGTCGCAATTGTAATAGACCCTCAAAAGGCTCTTTGCGGACCCCATTCCTGGCGGCACGCGATTCAGTGGAATTCAAAATTTGGCTGTGAATGTCCGAATGTTCTCTCCAGTCCGCTGCATGCGTGAGTTCTCAGCTCGCGTGACCTTGGTTTGCGGACAGCAACGTAACAACTCGTGTGTTGTCCACAGAGAAGGAGCTGCACGACCTGTTCGACGAGCTGAACGAGGCGTACGAGAGCGGCGAGCCCGAGATGAGCGTCGAGGAGTGGCGGCGGCGCCAGCAGCGCCGTCACCAGCAGCACGAGCGCCGCAAGAAGCCCGAGGAGACGGCGCCCGCCGCGACCAGCGCCAGCGCCAACGCCGCCGAGCAAAAAGTCCAGGTATGAAATGCGTTTGGAAACCGGACCACGCAGCTGGCAACCTGCGTTGTCCAGTGCCTCATCCCATGCGTGGCAACTTTTTTGAGTTTTGTGAGTTTTGAATTTTTTTGGTGCATTTTGTCATGTAAGTTCTTTGGACATTTGTCGACGAAACAATCTCAGTGCTGTACGACGGGAAATACAATCTATTGCTACCTTTTGCGACCTGATTTTGACACCAGTGCATTCCAGTAGTATCATGAATCAGGTCACGAAAGGCAGAATTGGATTCCCTTCAAACAACTCAAGCCCACAGCTGTTCAACTGAATCGAGACGTCCTTGTTTGGCAGGAGCCAAGTACTGTTGTTGAGGAGGCGACAACGAGCGGCGAGGGGAGCGCGAAAACGTCCGAGGAGTCAGATTCCAGCTCAGAGGAGAAAAAATCGGACAGCGACAGTTCCGGGTAAGTTCAGCCGTGACGTCACAGTTGTGCTGTGATTTCTTGATCCTCTTGGTTGAACATCCAAGTCAGTGACCCGTGGCCTTTGGCAATACGACTTCACTGCAAAGAATGCAATGTTGATGCCGAAATGCTCAGGCATTCTGTGGATTGTTTGTCGTGATGTGTATACCTTGCGCAAAATTGCTCCAAGCTGACAAACTGAACTCAGAAGTGTTGTGTTCTTGCAGGGCGGACGTACCTTTCCAGAAGAAGCGTCCAGCTGTTGAAATTCCGGAGATAAGTGACAGCGAGAGAGCTCAGCTTCAAGACCAGATTCGCAAGGTACAAAACACCGAGATTGGGCCAGGGCGGGGGGGGGGGGTCGGTGTTTGTGAAGCTCTCGGGTCTTGCTCTGTGTTGAATGTCAAACGCTCACATTGGATACTTCGCACAAAATGCCCAAATGATCGTGAAACTGGGTAACACGCACGGGAGATTCTCTGTGCGTTGCTCCTTGATCCTGTTTTGTTCACGGAATGTGTCCTTTCTCCGTATCGTTGCAGCACGTCCAGCTGTGCACACAGATGTTTGCAATGACGGTCGATGAGCAGCAGTTCCAAGACGTGACCGATATCAACAGACAGTACGTGGTATGTCACCGCGTCCAGTCACCTGTTGTCCACAAACCAAGTTGCGACCCTGAACTCTCGAATAAATCTGGGCATTCGTCACTGAAACAGCCATGTGTACAAAGGGTGTTCAGATTGGAGGAATCAAGCACGACGCCCAAACTCCACGAAGAGTTCCACGTTTTGCAGTGAGCTGCACGAAACTCCACGTGGAAATATACCACGCCCGTATCTCCCACTGGTGTTGTGCTTGTCTCTCTTGTTGGTTCGCACGACTCTATGAGAACACGTGGTGTTGCAGCGGGAGCTGAAGGCGCTGGGGGAGCGCAACGAGCGGGACTACGGGCTCGAGAGGTCCGTGCTGCGGCAGTGTAACCTGGGCGACGCCGTGAAGCTCGTCGCCTGCCCGACGTGGTGCTCGATCGAAGAGACACGTGCCGTCGAGGAGCTCCGCCAGAAGCACAGCACCAAGAGAAGTGAGTCGCTGCTTTGACGTCGATGTACTCAGTGCCAGACTAACTCTGAAACAGAACATTTCTTGGACTCGCCCGAGCTCTTGTTGCTGACTCTGCACGCATTTCAACAAACCTGGATTGATTGATTTATTGATTCATTCGTTCGTTCTTTCCTTCACAGCAGGTTACATGGACCTGATTCCTCTGCGCCGGAGCCAGATGGAGCTGTTCATGAGGAGCAAGATCTTCCTCTTCCCGCAGATGCTGCCCGATGGCCTCTTCCTCTCGCGCGACGAGTCCGACAAAAAGCGCAAGCTCTTCTGGCTGCCCGCCGAGGACAAGTTAGTTGAATGCTGGCTCTTTGTTGGAGCAACAAACGTCTTGCTGACGAAACAGCAGACGAATCTCATCACTTCCCAGTCAGCTTTCTTTCAAACGATACATGTTGATACTCAGCTGTGGTTGTCCTTGACCACTGTGATGTTTTTGAGACAGGCAAAGAGGGAAACGCTTTCAACGCAAGTTGTGTGTGATTCTGCCTTCACTGTGCGTGCGCTCATTCCAGTTTGCTCGCGATTGGCTGGGACGAGTTCGGTTACCTCAAGACCAGTGAGCGCGTTGAAATCATCCACAAGAACCTGATGCCAACCAAAACCCCGAAACAAATCCTGGCCCGAGTCAGAAATCTGACTTCAAAGAAGGCTCCAGCCAACGCCTTCAAAGTAAGAAAGAGCTGATATCTTGAATGATTTGCGCGTTTGTGATTTTGGCGAGTGGTACTCGTACGTACTAATTCGTGTACGTCAGGTGATTTTGTGTCCATGTCAGAGTGCATCGCAAACAGCCAGCTGTGGTTTTCTGAATGCTTGTTTTGACTTCGCTCACCGATGTACCTGTGTCTCACTGGCCACACTTGGGCGTCCAGTTCAGTTGTTCTTTCTGTTGGTTCGCAGCACCTGCGGGACACGGGGCAACTGCCTGAGTTCGACCGCTACCTTGACGTGGAGGACGAAGAGCACGTGGTGGCGCCATGTGACCGGGACCCCGACCTCCTCCCCGACTGGCACAAGGTGACGCTGCGCAGAACGAGGTGTTATGAGGGCGGTGCGCGATGACAAGTTTCTGGTGACGCTCCTGAGCGTTGATGTTTGTGGGGGCATTCGCAAGGGTGGAAGCTCATGTGAAAACAAAAAGAAGTCGCATTTGTTTGTCCATTGATGCAGGCAAGCACACACAGATGAAGCAAATGCCGATGCATTTTCCCGACAAACAATGACTTACGAACTTCACGTTGCAATGTTGTTGCTGCTGCTTTCAGAAGCTGAAGTCCCTGCAGGGGACGAGCGGGATGCGCATGCGCGGAGAGTCGAGCGCGGTGCGCAGGCTCGAGAGGAGCTCTCCACTGCACGTTGAGTACGTGAACATTCATCGAGTCTTGCACGCAGTAAATTTTCAAGAATACTTTACAAATATCAACCCGTCACCGCATCTTCAGATTCTAATGTTTCGATTTCGACTCCACGCGACAGGTTGGTTTTCAGGTCAAACTGTGGCGTTTTGCCAAAATCGTCGGCGTTTGTGCCGGTTGCCGGAAGCTCAGCCTCCGTGTCGCTTGGTAACGCCGTCATTTCCGTGACAACCCGAGAAGCGACGACGGTGGAAGGAAGTAGCGGTGTTCAAGGGCGGCCTGTCCAGATTCACGTTCTCAAGATGGTGTCTCCCAGCAAATCTGCCGGGGTTGCTCCGCCGATGTCCAGCTCGACCACTCCCCCGTCGACAGATGCGAGCGTCACCACAGCTGCAGTGGTGGAAAAATCGCCCGGTACTGTTTGCAGTGATGTCCACGCGAAGAACAATAGCGATTCTGCGGCGGGCACAACGCTTAGTAATGTGACCAATGCAGGACACGTGACAACAACATTGTCAGGTCACGTGGGAAAATCATCCATGGACACACGAACTGAAAATCCCACAGGTGCAACGTCCCTCCACAAGGTGGCGTCCTCAGACAGTGGCTCGTCGAACAATACGGAAACACCGTCGATGTCGGGACAGGGACTCGGTACAGCGAGTCCGACGCCTGTGACGCTGAGTCTGTCGGAATCGGCGCGCTGTGCACCGGAGGAAGAGGAGCTGCTCAACAGACTCGACGAGATGGACGTGAATGTGCCTGCTGGAGCTGAGGATAATGACCGTGATATGGTGCAGCTCACAGTGGAGGTGGCACAATGCGCAGGCCAGGGAACCCGAGTCATGCGGGAGGAGGCTGTTTCCCTGACAGATTCCAGTGCTGTGGCAGCACAGCCAGTGCAATCCAGCTCCATGGACGTAGTTTCTGCCCAGCCTGTTGTTGCACCAGCAACGACCAAAACTGTTGTCACCGTGTCAAATAGTCATGTGATAGATTCTGTTGCCAAATTCATTGGATTTAATCCGATCTCCCCTGACAGTGTTGACGTTGTGCATTCCTTGGAGAATTCTGAAGCCGTGCCCCAAAGTGCCAAAGACTCGCCTGAAGTTGGTGAAAAGACTCAGACTGCAACAAATGTGAATCCAGTGGTTGGTGCTGTGAACAAGCAACGAGAAGAAGAGCCTCGAATTGCAGGACGTGGGCAGGGTGTGTTGCAGGACGAGGGAGATGGGCGACCGAACAGCCGGGGAGCCGCCCCGTGTCCCGGCGGCTTCGTCCCCCTCGAGCTGCACGCGGACGGCGGGCGGAGAAGCCGCCCCAACAGCCGCGGCGCCGCGCCGTCCCCGCTGACCTGCCACCCCCGCGAGTCTCCCAACATCTTCGTGTCGATCCGAGACAACATTCCTGCTGCAGGTCAGTTTTCTTCATTGCCAACTTTGTATTGCAACCCAGAGATCTGTTGTGCTGCTGAACTTCCTGCACTTACGGACTCGTGCGCATTTGGGATTCTGTTTTGTGCAGAGGACGGGACTGAGTCACCATCCCGGTGGTCAGTCTGGGGATTTAATATTTTGGGTGGAATCTTGACCCTTCCGTCACGGATGATTGGGTCAGGCTCACTTGTTACCGTGCGAACACACATTTTCTCCAAAACGCAAGTATCATGAACAGAGGTGTGTGCGTGTGCGTGTGTACGAACACGAATGAACCTTTACGCGTTTCCTGTGGAGCAGAAGGCGCGCGGTCGGTGATGACGGTGACCCGGCGGATCGGAGAGATCAGCGAGGCGCGCTGCAGCCCGGTCCCCGAGTCTTTCCTCACGCGCGTCGGCAGCCCCGGAGTCACCGCCGGTGCGACTCAACAACAACAGCAGCAACAACAACAACAACAACAACAGAAGCAGAACACAGGTCAGCGCATGAGACGTTGGTGTGAGCGCGACATTGTAGTCTTTTTGTGGTTTCTTTCTTTTTCACCCGGAGAGAAGCTGTGCCACTGAATCTGGGCAGCATGTCATTGGGGTTCCCTGTTGCACATTGCAGGAAACGCCGTCGTGTCCTCAGACGAGTTGATTCGCAACATCCTGATGTCGGATGAGAACGAAGAGCGGCGTCGCACGGAGCAGGCGGCGCAACTTCCGGCGAGTCACCAGCGCCTCCTGGAGGAGGTCGCGTCCCGAGCGAAGCAGGCGACGGACGCCGACATCCTCAACGAGTCGACCGAGTTGCACTTGGAGGCACCGGAAGCGCCCAGCGGCAGCGCGACGGAGACGCCGCGCAAACGCGCCGACATTCTGTGCACGCCAGTCAAGGTCGCGGTGCCTGGGAAACCAGGGGCGTACTCGCAACATCGGTTCGGATCGTCTCCTTCCGTCGTCGTGACGCCGCCCGCCAACACGCCCACCAAGAACGCCGTGGACATCATGGCGGCCATCGCCCAAGTAATCACGACGCCCATGAAGGGAAGGTCGCCCTTCAAAACGCCCAACAAGCTGCAGCCGGCGCCCATCACCATGGTGATCAAGACGCCGCCGTCCAAGAAAAACCTCATGGACATCATGTCTCCAGGAAAGTCATTCGCAAATCTATCCAAGAGTCCGATTATGATGCAGCCACTGCCAAGTTTACCCGTAACCCCAGAAAGTCAGAAGTCTCCCCCCAGTGCAGGGACCAGTCCACAGAGCATCGCGTCGGAGAAAACGAGTCCAAACACCGCAAGTGCCTCGGTGGAGGACTCTCCCCAAAAACAAGTTTCCGGTTTGGCTTTGTTATTGCCTTCTAGCGGCGGTGCCTCGCCTTTGAAAAGTCCTTCACCAAGTGGTACGAACGCGAAGAGTCCCAGGCGAAAACTGCTGCAGCAAAAGGCGAAAGCGATCACGCCTCAGGGATATGTGCCGCCCACGTACGCTTCTCCTGTGAAGAAAGCGGCAGCGAGTCTGACGGCGCGCGCGAAGCGGGACCTGCTCGTGAGTCCGCTCAAGGGCGTGGTACACGCCGTCAGCCCCGTGAGGAGAATCCTGCCCAAGACCCCGGCGATGCTGCAGCAGGCCTCCCCGGCCTCCGCCCAGTCACCCGGCCCTCCGGTCAGGATCGTCAAGTTCGCCGCGAGCCCGCCCAAGCCGCTCGGGCGCACCCGCCTCTCCACCACCAGGCTGCGCAAGGTTTTGCCCAAACCGACCGCCACGGTACCCGCCCAAGATGCTCGGTCACGAGAAACGAGTGAAGGGAGTCGCGTCCAGCAGGTGAGTGCAACAAGTTATGAGCTCGGATTGGATCAGAAACACCATGCGAAAGCTTTTCGGAAAATTTCCCACCGATGCCAAACAATGAATCATCCAAGTGTGGAAAGTCACGTTGTCTGGTCGCGTGCTGCAGGTCGGGGAGGAGAGTTCGGGCGCAGTGAGCGAGCCGGAGCAGGCCGAGGCCGACCAAGACTCGGACGACAACGAGAAGGAGAACGAACCTGCGCGTGCGCTGAAGCGGACAGGCAAGCGCAAAGGTGGCGCGTCCAAAAAGCCGGTGGCAGCTGCTCTCTCGCAGGTCAGTGCAACCATGCCAATGCTACCTTTGCGTGTGTTGCATGCCGAGAAAAAGTACAGCCTGTTGAATTGAAAAACCTCACGACTTGCGAAGTACAGAAAATCGACCTCGCAGTGGCTCCACCTTTTCTCACTCAGATCTCTCACCTTTTGCCCTGTGTGTGTGTGTGTGTGTGTGTGTGTGTGTGTGTGTGTGTGTGTGTGTGTGTGTGTGTGTGTGATCCTGTGCATGTTGGTGTGGTTCTTACCTTGCCTTGCTACACAAGACCCTTTCTCACAGCGTAAACTTGTCTCCGTTTTCAATCTCGTGTTGTGACCTTGACCTCGCGTCGTGTTGCAGTTGTCCGGGAGCGAGTCGGACGGCGGCGCGGGCGACTCGGGCGGAGGCGACGCCGACACGGAGGACGAGGAGCCGGGCGGCGACGAGGAGCACCTCGCCGACCTCATGGCCGCCGCCACCACCATCAAGTAAACTTACGAAAAGAAAAGTGTGCATAAAATAAAATAAAATGTGTTGTGGAAGTGTGAATCTGTTGAGGAATGAAGTGGCGAAATTTTTGTGCTCTAACAATGATGCCTTTTGCATTTAGTTTCGACGCGCAGCGCCAGGCGGCGTCGCCGGAAGAGAAGCGGCGCGGCACGGCGCATGCGCACCGCGACAAGGCACTGCAGATGCTCGCGCCCGACCTCATCGACAAGGACCCCAAGGTCAGACAGCCAATGGCAGTTCCAGTATCTTATGGTGTCTCGATGCGCACACTGCTGACAAATCAAATTTGAACTCGAACACCTGACAGTGATGCCACCTGCGCGCTGTTTGCTGTGTTTCCGATTGTTGACGAGATTATCACGTGGTTTTGCAGCGCGATGAGCGGGACGTGATCTTCGCGCAGGCGTTCCTCAACAACCTGCGCGAGGAGCTCAAGGACGAGCCCGACGCGCACGCCGCCGCAGTCCGCCTGCTGCACGGCTTCGAGCGCCGCAACGTGTCGCCCATCGTCGTGAGTGCGCGCGGCGCAAGGGCTCTATTCGCGCGGCGACTTGCGCGTTCAAGCAGCAAAAGCAGTACTGCAGCCCCTGGGGAGGGGGGAACACACCGTTCGTTGTGGAGACAGGTTCCCTCCAGCGTCCCAGCACAGTGCACACAATGTCATCAATGTTCTGCGGTTTTGCGCACAAAGTTTTTTTTCGCACCAGTTCCCTTTGCCTCCTCTGGACAACAGACGCAGTTGTTGACCTGACTGCGTCTCATCGAACCCTCCCATCTGAACGCAGTTCAGTCTTCCACGCCGTGTCCGTCTCACTCGCAGTTGTTCCGGGAGATGTCGGAGCTGCTCGCGGGGCACGACGCGCTCATCGCCGAGTTCGCCGGCTTCCTGTACCCGGAGCAGGCGCGCGAGGTCGGCTTCCTCGCCGAGCAGCAGGACTGGTTCCGCGCGCGCCTCTTCATCCGCAAACTGGAGGTGCGGCTTCCTCCAGTCATCCATGAGTTAGATCAGTCACTCGTGAAATCAGATATTTCCGTGATTTAGATGACCGACCCCGCGCAGACTGTCCACTGCAACAACGCAAGAATTACACAGAGCAGTCCACAAAAATAAAAAGAAAACTGTTGCCCCCTGTCTGATGTCTGCAAAGCAAGGCCACACAACAGAAAACTACCATTCAAGATTCCTTCAGGAATTTCGGTCGGCAAATTTTGTTGCTTACACAACTGCAGGTTCTCTGAGGATTCGGCAGCTTCAACGCTCTCGTCAGCGTCCGACACATTGTGTCCAGTTCTTTGCTTCTGTTCTGACGCACTAATTGAAAAATCTTTTTTTTCCTGTCATTTCAGGTGTTTTTCCGCAAGTCACCCAAGTTCTTCCAGAAGGTGATGCAGGTTCTGACGTCACAGAAGAACGACCCCGCAGCGACGGTGCAGAGCGTCAAGGCCGCCATCGTGCCGATGCTGCGCGGCCAGAAGCACCTGCTCGAAGAGTTCTCCAAGTTCTTCGAGAACGACAAACCACCAGAACCGTGAGTGGAACGTTCCAACATATCAGGCTGAGAAAAAGTATTGGTGAGCAACAATGGGGTTTCAGAAACTTTACAACTCATCTGCGCACACAAATTGGTTCAAAACTGCTTTTTGCTCGCGCGCACATGTGTGTGTGTGTGTGTGTGTGTGTGTGTGTGTGTGTGTGTGTCCTCCATATTTCTGAGTGATGTCCCCATTGAATCCCTCAGGGGTTGGGAGGACTACGAGGAGGTTCGTCTGCCGGACGCGGCGTCGCACGACGAGCGCGCGGTGACGGCGCTGCTGGACAGCGTCGAGGAGATCTATCTCCCGGACGACGCCGGCCCCGCCGACCTCAACGCCACCTCGCGCTGTCGCTGCCACTGCCACCGCAAAACCAAGGACAAGCACTTCGCGCATCGCAGGAAGCACTGCAAGGCGTGCGCGCTCAAGGTGAGTCGGGGGAGGTCTTCAATACTTTTGTGGGCCAAGGCGGAAGCAAACGTGTGTCTGCGTGTGTTTGTGTTGGGCAGGATTGCTGCCGTCATGTATATGACTGGGTGTCTGATTAGGGACAGGAGTTTTGTTGCTCCGTGATGTGGTGTCCAGATGTCCACGTGTTAAGTGAGACTCTGTGTTGATTTGCAGATCGTGAACGGCCGGCTGTTCCTGCAGACAACGGAGAAGCAGCTGCGGCCGGTGCGCGTCGTCTACAAGGTGGAGCCACCGCCGCGCGAGGCGGCGCCGCCCGAGTCGCCGCCGGAGCTGCCCGACGCCGCCGCCGAGGCCGAGATGGAGGACGAGGTCAGGGCCGAGTCACGTGGCAGGGAGACCCAGTGTGCTCGCCCGTGACAGAATGTGCACTTGGGTTTTGATGCAGATATCACGTGGCTCCTTTGTTTGCCTTGATCCGTTTGGAAGCGACAAGAGTGTTTTCTAATCTCGGGGATTTGCGTGGCTCTTGTCCGCAGGTCGGCGAGGACTCGGGGAGCGAGATGTCGAGCGGGGCGGAGGAGGCCGAGGCGAGGAGCGGGTCCGACCTGGAGGAGAGAGCGGAGCACGGGGACAAGAGCGGGACCGACGCAGAGGAGGAGGAGGAGGAAGAGAAGAGCGGGTCGGATATGGAGGTGGAAGAGGAGGAGGAGGATGAAGATGATGGGGTGAAGAGCGGCTCGGATGCGCAGAGCGACAGCGACGCCGCGCGGGACAATCTGGTGAGTCAGCGTGGAGGTCCGAGCTCTGTGGCAACAGATCTACATGCAGTCATCATGTTGTGTTTTGAGAGTCCTACCAGATTGGTTCAAAAGTATGGCAAGTTCTGCACAGCCACCCTTCACAAACGTTTGGGTTCATCTGCAAGAGAAACGATTGCACTTGGTCCTATGATGGGAAATTCGTCTGTGTTTTCCAGGAAGGGAATGAGTCGAGCGGGGAGTCGCTGGAGGACGGAGATGGGAGCGAAAACGATGAGTCCAGCAAGGTGCGCTGTGTGTGGGTGCGTGTGCGCAGGTGTCTGCGTGTGCGTGCTTGAACTTTCTCTTCAAAATGCAATTCGTCAATGCTGAAAGTTGAAACATATTCCATCATCAATTCGCAGGGAGGCCGAACCAGCTGCACCGACGTGGAGTCGATCCACTTCCACACGGAGGGATCCAATGCGGCGAGCGGAGCCAACTCCAGAGGTGCGGCAACTCACGCTCGTCCGCTCAGATTCAACCTTGCATTGAACTGTGTCAAATTCTTGTTCGTGTGTGACAAAGTGACAAAAGGCTTCTTCTCTTGCAGATTTGCTGAGCGACGATTCGTTCGCGTCAGACGCCGCCAGAGGGAGCGAGGAGTCGAGTCGGGACGGAGGTGCGAGCGGCTCCGCGGCGCGACTCCCGACTGACTTCAGCACCCTGCGAGACGAGATCCACAAGTCAGCGCGCGAAGGCAGCTGCAGCAGAAGTCCGGGCAATTTCCAAGATGGCGAAGGAGACAGATGCGCTGAGGCTGAGGCTTCCGGAACAAACTCGGGGGTTCTGGATCACGACGAACCGAGTCTGGAGAGAGAGCCGGAGAAGGAGAGCGTGAGCGGGGACACGGCTGCGGAGCTGGATGAGAGCAAAGCCTCGGTGGAGGAGGAGTCCAGCCCGCTCGGGTTCAGCGGCGGCTTCAGTGCGGACCCAACACCGAGCCATCAGCGAGCTGCTCAGGGGACGCAGCGAGACGAAGAAGCGTCTGCTGGCTCAGGCAGTGACGTCATTGCCTCGCAGAGCTCAGAGTCGTCCGTGGTTGAGGACAGACAGAGCAAGAGCAGTCAGAACAGCTCCGAGAGGGCGGATTTGGGCGGCGACAGCAACGACACGCAGTCGCCACCCAACCGCATGACCATCACTTCAGAAACGGTCGCAACCATCATCAGATACGGTGAAGATTCCATCAAGAGTCCATTCAAAAATCTCCCTCGGAGCAGCCAGAGCAGTGAGTTGACAGTGAGCTCTGCCCCAGCGCATCCATCTAGTCACAGTCAGACGGCGATCACGGGTTCCGGGTCCCAGACGTCGCTGATTGGAGCGCTGGAGCTGAGCAAAGACGACTCTGCGACCAGACTCGGTGATGACGAGAGTCGATCGAGCGCCGACACGCGTGCGGTGCGGAACCGTGATGAGAACAGTGGTGGCACGGTGACGAGTGGAGACACGGTCACACCGGGCGCATCTGCGACGGCCGAGACCAGCTGTGATGTGGCGGCTTCCAAACACCCTGATACGGACACAACGGCTGGAGGCGAATCCTCAAGCAAGGCAAGTTTTCCATTGACCAGCCCGTGGTCGTTTTGTCTTTCTCTTGCTCGCTCACCAATCTGAAACAAAAGCAGACATCGATTGTTTTCTTGAGTCGCAAGCCTGAATGCACACTGTGTGTGTGTGTGTGTGTGTGTGTGCGTGCGTGCGTGAGTGCGCCCTTGTGCGTGTGTGCGAATATGTGTGTGTGTGTCTGCAGATGTTCCTTCTTGTGGAAGGGCGGTTTTGCTCAAACATGCCGCGTGGTTCGTGTGAATCAAGCGACTCGATTTCGTGGTTTCAGCCGCAGGAAGAACACACCAGCGACAGCTCCGGTTCCGAGAGCCCGTGGACGAAGTAAGTACAAGCACAGCAACGTGCTTCCTGAGAAAGTCTCCAGCTGGTGCTTCAATTCATGAAAAACTGAAGGATGCCGAAACCTCGCAGGACTGCGATAAACAGCGAGAATAGGAGCAGCAGAGCTGTTTTTGTTGTGCATGACCTGTGTTTTGGGTTGTGTTTGCGAAGCTCCACGGAATGTGCGGCCACCGCAAACAACCAAGCTGTGTTTCTTTTCTTATACGACCAATTGATCCGCACAAATGCTGATCGTAAGTTTACCAGTCACGGTCTCACTCATTGCGTCTCGTCGTCTGTGCAGGGACGAGGACCGGGCGCTGCTGGGGACGCTGAAGCGACTCGGGGACACCGAGGCGGCGCGGGGCGCCATCGCGGCGCTGCTCCCGCACCGCAGCCGCCACCAGATCGTCGCGCGCCGCCGCTTCCTCATGGAGAGGGTCGACGCGTGGCTGCGGCAACGCAGGGCGGCCGAGCGGCAGGGCAGGGAGGAGACGGAGACTGAGAGCGACGGGGAGACCACTGACTGTGATACGGACGCGACCACGGAGAATTGAGTTCCGACGCGACGATGTGATGTTGGGTGAATCTGGAATCACTGGGAGGGAGCGCCGGTTGTCTTGCATGAAGGGTGGGTCATGCACCGTTCGTTTCGGCTTGCACCAGCGTTCTCTTCGTGTCTGGGCCAGCCATTCATTTGTTCTTGCGTTCAGTAGTCATTTGTTCCAATCTTCTCTGCTGGTTGGTGTGGTGAATGGAGACCCACCAGTTGGTGTGGTGGATCTGGCCCCAGAATTCTGTTGCGCATTCGGTTCGCGTTTTGTCTGTTTTCTTGAAATCACAAGAACGCAACGAGCCCAATTTTGACGCCAATTGGAATCGTGTGTTCCTCAATTCCTGTATTGCCAAAATCGTTCCGACGGCAGGCTTAGAGTTGGACGATATCAGTCAGAAGTGGATCCTGGATGTTCTCTGAACTGCTGTACTCACACACGAGCCGCTCACACAGTGCAAGGCGAAACAATACAAGTCGAAAATGTACGAACGTGGAATGTTGCAAACGAGAACCTCTCAGCAAACAATGATTAAAGTGTCAGATTGGTGTCCAGCTGACACAGTCAGTCAGGGTGGGCCCGTCAGCCAGTTTGACCGTCCAGGCAATAAATGTAAAGTTCCGAACGTGCAGATGCTTCTTGTGACGAAAGAAACAATGGGTTTGAGTGACGGCTGTGTTCAAGTTTCTCTTCGCCTTGTCTCACACCGTTTGGCAGAACTTGTCCTTTCTCGTTTGGGCGATTGGAAACGTGATACTACCGGACACTGCGCCTGTCTTTTTCCGTATTTCCTTTTGCACCACTGAAACGTTCAGCTGTTCTTCCGTTTGGTTGTCGTTCTTCCGTTCTCTCAAAATGAAGTACTTTGGCATGGAACAGGACTGACCCAGGGATGTTGCTTCAAAACCTGACAGTATTAAAGTTGAATTGTTCGCAACAATGGTGTTCGTGTCTTTGATAAAAGTTTTTTCAAGTCGAGAAAAGGTGTGGGGGTGTTTGACAGAAGCTGTGGACGCTGAAATCTCCCAGTGCTCTCCGTGTCGCTGTCCGTGTTGTGCGTAAAGGCCCAGAGAAACAGACAAGACAAATGGTAACAAATGGTACAGAAATCGACGCAACAAATCGTTTATTTTGTTTACACAGTACCATGGTTTTGTCTGCAAACACGGAAATATAAATATGTTCAAATCTGCAGTTCGTAGACAATGAGAATATTTTGCAACGATCTGTGGGTGAAAAGGCGAGTGTGGGAGAGTTGCGACTTTTGGTGCCTGGGACAACTTGTTCGAACAGAAAAACTGAAAAAGCACTTTTCATGCAGACGGCAATGCGTTTTGTTGATGTTGAAGTTTGTCTTGGTCAGGTCTCCCCTGGCCCCTTTGAGTTAAATTTATACTTTGCAGGTCCATTGGTTTTGGAAGTGTCAACTGTTGCCATCGTTGTTGATATTTTTAACCGAAAGAAGAGACCTTGCAGACTTCAGGGGAAAGATGCGGAAGTCTGGTTGGGAGAATACAAAGTATGTACAAAGGAAAAAAAACCGGATGCATGTCACATGAGTATTCGTGGTACTTCCAAACAGTAGCTGCTGAGTATGCAACGCTGATGAAATCGGCAAAGTGATAAAGGGTTGTTGGTTTCTTCATGTTTTGCTGTTTTTGGCAAGATTCGGCTCCTCTATTGTGTCAGCTGGAGACAATGCAAAATTCTTCTGATCCCGAGGGTACGGAGTTTGATTCAAGAGTGGTCAGGTTCACAAATGTTGGGCAACTCTGGTCTGTTCTCAGAAATCTCGTCACGACGGATTCCTCGAAAATTTCCTGTCAAGCATATTGCCGAAATTGTGGGGTGTGTTTCTTGAAAGGGTGACTTTCACGTGTGCACACGCCGAACGAGTGTACATACACTGTCAGTCCTTCGCCGTTTTGTAACGTGAACTTTTATCGTACACGGTCATACTCGGCAATTCGGCGTGGGTTTTGCAATCAGAATTTGGGGAAAATGTGGACAGACACCCAGGTGATTTCGGTGAGGGGACCCCCCGTCACAAATGGAACTCAGGCAAAATCATTAAGTTTCAAGGTGGACTGAAATTTCAGGTGAGGTAGGACCCTCCTCCTCTCGACATTTGACTCAGGCAAAATCAGCAAGTTTCCGACCAGACGCCCGACCCCCTGCAGAACTTGGCAAAAGACGCAAGCTTCAGTGTCAGGTTGTCTTGGCCCATTGTTGCGGTTTCGTTCGGATAATTCAGCGTGTGTTCACAGAGAAAAATGTACAATGCTGAGTGTTCTTTGTTGAGACAAGAAGTTCAGTGAATTTTTCCTGGCAAAAATCACTCTCAGCTGAGGACATTTTGTTTCTTGTAAATTTTCTGATCAGCAATGGGTTCGAGGTCTTTTTGTACAGAACAAGGTCTCCGTCATATTTTTCGTTGAAAAAGGTACACCAAGGTTGTAAGATGCAAGCAAAGTGATTTGTGTGTTGTGATATGCTGGAATGCGTGGTGTGATGTGAGGCACTGACAGAAGTCACTCAAAATGCCCACCCCGTGTGACATCAAGGCCAAGTGTCATTTTTGCCCTCAGTCTGTGGTATTTTGAGCTCAATCACAGTTCAGTTCAGATCCCCGTGATCGTTTGTGCGATGAACCTGGGAAGGTATCGCCCACAAGACAAGCCTCCCCCCCCCCCTCGGAAAAAAATTGCTCATGCAGTGGGGATGTATTTGTTACGTCGATGCGTCAATATTTTGTATAACAGTCACCAGACATTGTTTTGAAGAAAAAGTACGAATCATGACAAGTTAACACACACATTTGGCAGAAGAAACGTGCTCACAATAAACCCATACAAATCACTTATTTTCGCTCAAGTTCCTTCGCATCGTACCTCTGCTGGTCCACCTGTGTGTCGGTCCTGCAACTCACGTGTCTATCCAGGTTAGTGGTCCTTCACGGTCTGGCTCCGCCTCTGTCGTGTTGGTTTGTCGTGGTGAATTTCCGATTTTATGAAGGTAAACACGCTTGGTGCGTTGAAGACACGAGGGGCGACTGTTGCATTTTGTCCGAAGATATGGAGTCCTCAGTTTCGGTCGGTCCTCTTCAGCGGCACTATTCGTCGCTTGATCACATTTCAAGCTATGCACCTTCGACACTGCAGCTCTGTTCATTGGGCGTGCGATTCGCAGTCTGGTCTCATGTGCTTCAAGTCACCGCCACCACTGTTGTTGTGTTGAGACCGTTGTGACAACCAGCGCTGATGAAAACGCAGGGAGTGTGTGAAACTGAGCAGCGAGTGACATACACGCTGCAAATTGACAGTCGCTCGTAGAGTCCTCAGTCACTATCTGGGAAAGACGAAGACGAGCGAAAGCGTGATGGCGGCAACGTAGAGCAGGAAGAAAATACGGTCTATGACGGACGCAATGATGCGCCACTCCATTTGCTGAATGTGCGACTGGTGGTGTTTGAAGGCGCGCTCGAAGTGCCCGGCGCCGGAGGCGTCTCGCGAGGCGAACGTGCCGCCGTTGTTGTGCTCGAGCATCGGGATCCCGTCCTGCGCCGGCTGCTCGACCTGCAGCTCCCGCTGCGCGCCGCCCGACGCGCCGGCGATGGCGTCCGCCTGCGCGCACAGGATGCGCGATAGACCCTTGATGAAGATCTGCAATGAAGGTTGTGCAGAAGGTTAATCGTAAAGTTTTAAATAATTGTTAGGAAGCAAGGCTTCAAGATTCCTTCGTTGTTGCGGAATGCCTGCTTTGAGATTAAAATTTGATTTTTAAAAATTTATTGACGCTGTGTTGAAGAGTTTAAATTCTCGTCTTTGAAAGACTCCGCTGTGCAAGGCCTGTGGATTGGTTTGCGCGAAGTGTGCGTTTGTAACCGTTCTTTCAATTGCGCACGCTGGGTTGGTTGCGAAATCTGCGCTTTGCCGACACCAGGCGCATGTACTCACACATTTGATGATGGGAGGCACACGTTTTCGTTGCAAGTAGTAGGTCATGTTTATCACAAGTGCGGAAAGCATCGTCGAGAAAGCGATCAGCACCATATTGATACAGTAGTAAACCCCTGCAAGAGGAAGGCGAAGAAAGGTTGTCACAGGAGAGTGTTGAGGTGGTGAAAATCCCGCGTCAACTTCGCTCAAACACTTTGTCTGTGACTTTGGGATTCTTTTCGAACTTTGCTTCACGCATCAAACGAACCCATTCATGCAGTTTCTGATGTTGACTTGTCTGTGAGCCGTTACGTCACACAATCGCTTTGATTTTACTTTTCACAGAGGCTTATTCTTGTTTGCAAACGTTTTGAAACGCGTGGTTTTGAGGTTATGCTTCGACACACACAAATTGGCAATCCTATGCGTTTCGACAACGTCACTACGTCTACCGGGGAACGATGGAGGAGGGAACGGAAGGGAAACAGGAAACGAGTTGGGTTGGGGAGGAACAACGCGTGTGGGATTCAGAGATTCAGTCCAAGAAAGGGAGTCCAGGGGCACACAGAGTCCAATCAAATTATAGCTACAAAATTGCAAACAGGTTGTAAGAATGGAGTTTATAGGCCTGAGTTGTGTTGTGTCAGTTTGGTGGGTGGTGGGATCACACAAAAAAAAAAAAAAAAAAAGATTCGAAGACTTGGACGTGTGGGTGTGGACTTTCAATCTGTGAAATCAGAAATGCCACCAAAAGCGAATTTGTGAACTGCACAAACTTTCTTGTTGAGTTGATAATTCTTTTGACAGTGATGTTCACACCAAACGTCCACTTTCTTCAAGCTGAGTAATGCATGTTGCAGTCTTAAAACTGTCACGTTTGGAACAAAATGCGAAATCAAAACTTTTCAAGGTGAAATTCAAAACACTGGATTGTTCCTTACTAACCTAGTAGAGATATAGAATTGGAACTGGGTGGGGAACTCTGAACCAATATGAGCAGAAGAACAAAAAAGCTTGAAAACAAGCTCATACCTGCAAGTACAGTGTACAAGTATCTACACGCAATGTTTACAATTTGTACATTGTTTCTAGTGTGCACGGATGTGCGTAGATCTGGACACTATGTCTGTGGGCGTGGTGAAGAGATCCAAGGTGGAGGGGCGATGGGGTGATGACGATGTGACCTTGGAGACTACAGGGGGCAGGGACTACAGACTGGGCTCACGTGTGCGTCTTGACCACAGTACGAACGGAACGACGGCACTGCACGCCTGGTTCTTGGTGGTAAATATTACTAGTTTCCTGTTAAGTTGAGTCCAAAAACCTTTTTGAAACAGCCCTTTCAAGATCCAGCGTGGCGTTGCCTTGACAACTACGTGACATGTGACGTTTCTCCTGCGCTGCACGGTTATGCGACCCTCTGATGCCGAGAAGATGCTTTCGTCAGACGAGCGCCTGGCGTAACATTATTCAAACCACGATTACAGACGTATTCCTGGTCTGTTTTTCTTTGCCACGTCAAGTGAAGTCGGAACATCAAAATGTCTTGTGCAGGATTCAAAACGGAAAGCTGCAGAGGCAAGTCACCTGCCGTGCAACACAGGTGTATATTGTCGTGGGTACACGTGTGCGGGACCAAGATCCCCGGGGCGGAACTTCAGGGTTCGGACGGGTCTCCTGTTGAGACCCGGGATTGCTTGGGGTAGGATGACCTGACGCACCTAGGAGAGAGATGGAGACTGAGGATGGTGGTGAACTTTGAACCAGAATCAGCAGTAGAACGAAGAAACTGGAAAACAGACTCATCCCTGCAAATAACTCAAACAGCTGAAGATTAACATTGCAATGACCAATGCAAGACATTGATTCATCAAAGCACGGGAGAAGGAAACGAGTTTTCTCATTCGGTTTGAAGACAACAGCCGCGCCGACTGTTCTCCTGGTTCTTTGTTGATTTGTGTGCAGAAAAAAGTTGCTCAAACACAGTCTGCCATGTGAGTTTTCCACTGACGAGAAACTCGCAAAATGACGGAGATACTCAATGTGACAAAAGTTCATTTCGTTGCACCTTTGGGTTCGCCAGCTGAGACGCAGATCTGACCCTTCCATTGGTGTGGGGAATCTGGTCCCACCAGTTGGTGTGGCAGACACGGAATACCACCCACGCGCATTGCATTTTTGTCTGAACTCTTCTTGTTCACTTTTGCAAGTTTGCCAGCCTGTCACGCATTGAACGGCGTATCGGACCGTGCACCACTCACTCACCCAGACTCGTCCTGTCCGGCCGCTGAGGGGGGATCCAGAAGAGCACGAGCGTGAGGCAGGACAGCAGCACGCTGGGCAGAATGAGCACGTAGATGTAGAAGGCGGTCCTGCGCTTGATGGTCAGGTAGAAGGTGAGGTCCGGGTACGGCTCGTCTGCGCAGCACGGGTAGTACCGGATGTTGTGCTGCGCACGCGTACTCAGGATCATCCACTCGGAACTCTCGATGTACTCGCGCGTGTCGAGATCCACGAGTGACTCGTAGAAGGTCAAGTCCAGCTTGTTGCCGTCGTAAGTCCAGCTGCCGAACTTGAAGTGACACGTCTGCTCGTCGAACGGAAAGTTCTTCATGTCGATCTGGAGCAAGAAACGAGAGCTCGGTGAATCTAACCGTGTGGTCAGGTTTGTGTGGTATAGCTCGCCCTGAGGTGGTGAAGTCAGCATTACCAGTTTGTGTGGTGCATCTGATGCCGCCAGTTGGTGTGGCAAGTCTAAACCTGACAGTTGGCGGTGTGGGTCTTGTTGAAGCGGACTTCTTGAAGCTGGAGACATGTTGCAGCCCCACTGTGCATGGTACGGCCCGTCCAGTTGGCACGGTGGGAACCAGTTGGTGTGGTGGACATGGCCCCACTAGATTGTATGGTGGATCCGGCCCCACCAGTAGGTGTCTTGTTTTGGCCCCACCAGTTAGTGTGGTGGATCTGACCTCATTGATCAGTCATTGAGGAGTGTTAATCGGCGTGCTCATATTCAACACACAAACATTCTTGTTTCCCTGGGTCAAGGGCTGGACGGCGCCACACTCACCTGGCAGGACGACTTGTAGATGGCGGGCGGGATCCAGCGCACGAGCCCCCAGTAGTACACGGTGACGAGCTCCTCGTGCTTCTTCTCCTGGATGTCCGCGCTGCAACCAGGCCACGCGGCACAAGCACATCAATTTCCTCAATGACTGTCGCGGAGCCAGCAACTCAGGTCTGAGGTGTGCGAGGTGACGGACTGATGCGGAAAGGGAGCGTCTTTGCTCCAACTGATGTTTTTGCCGCGTTACGCTGTCACCGAATGGCAGGGGGCAGGCGAAAGGTCTGGCAAGTTCAGGTCAGAACATGTCAGAAGCTGAACAGGGAATTGCACTCGGTTCAGTCAAAGTACGGCTCCGCATCACCTCCGAACCCGAGCTGCTGAAAACTCCCAACTTGTCAACACGTTCAGAATCAAGCAGAGAGAATGTTGCGTTTGGAAAACATCAGACTCCACTCAGTCCTGGAAGAGCCTTGTTGAATTTGTGTGAGCATGGGTGGTGTGTTTTGAGTCTGAGGCCGAGGCTTGTCTCAAACGAGGTGACCGGGTGGCTTTGTTCCCTGTTATTTCCTGGATGTAATTTCCCCTTCCGTCGTTGTTTTTGCGGAGCTGAATGGCCTGAACTGGGAAATGATGGTGCTGTGTGAGGATTCTCAGAATTCGCTCAGATGAAATGGACCAATGCAAAATTGCCCGAAATTTTTCTGTCTGTGTGAGTCTGTCCTTAAAGTGGAGTTATGTGAGCGGGTTGGAGGGATGGGACGTGGCTCATTGAGGGCCAGAAGAAAGTTCCCCCCTGTCAGAGTTGCTTCTTTGGGGTCAAGTCCCCAACCACCAGTGAGGTTTGCACCTGGGCACAGTTGCGAAGGATTGTTGATTGCATGAGGGTCGGTCAGGGGACAGGACAACATTTTGACACGAATTCAGTGAAAGTTGCAGAATCTGCCATCAGAATTTTCAGCTGTTCCTTTCAGAACTGGTGAAAGTCATTGTGCGAACGTCACATCTCAGAGAGAAAGCCGAAGCTTGACCGGCATGCACGGACAAACCATGCATTTGATATGTTGTGTTCCTTTGTTTTAATTCTTGTTAGAATCTATTCTTGATATCATATCATGTCCGATTCTGAATCTGAGTAAAGAATTTACTGAGCACTATGCCACTTGCTAGAAATGAGATTTACGAAAATTGAAGTTTTTGTAAGAAGCATCACTTGATTACTTGTTTACTTTGCACCTTACCTCACATAAAGAATGAGAATCTTTTTGTATTGTGTTACGCTGAAGAACACAAAGAAGACGATACACCAAAGCACGCAATACAGACTTTGTGAAAAATCAAATTATGGCCTGCAAAGGCCTGCACACAGACAATTGGAGATTCGCTGGACCCGTGCGCTGGGGAGTGTGTCCTTTCTTGGCTCGTCAACACAAACGGGAGGAACTGACGGGTGTCTGCAGTGAGCACCGTGCGTCGTGCGCTGCGGACAAAACTTGCTTCACACAGGACACATTCCCCTGCAGAGGGCCGCTGTCTTCCACCTGAGACCCAGTCTGTATTGACACTCTTTGGCTCTCATGCAGAATAAAAACACATCGAGATTTGTGTGTGGGAGAAAAGGGAAAGATGAAAGATAAAATTTGAAAGATCAGAGAAAAAGAGAAGAAAGTGAAGAAACGGTGCAGCAGTTTTTGCAATGGAAGGGACTGAGAACGCGAGACACACAGCAGTGTGAGAAATGCATCCATCTCCAACAATACTTGGATGAATCCCCCCATTGACAAATGCCTTGTTGCTGGAGCGTTTGTTGCATTGGTCACAAAGACCAGTGCGGTGCTGCATCTGACCCCTCGTGTCTCACTGCGCTTGGTTTGCATGTTTTGAAGCGGCTCAGAAGACAAAAGAGAGCGACGAGGAGTCATCTGCGTGACGAGGTGCGTTTTGCACGGGTGCGGAACAGCCACAAACAGTGTGCAACACACAAAGAGATCAATCGGATCTGATATAATATCCCAAAATCTGCACCGAAACTTTTGCATTGGTGAGGAACGCCTAGACTCGTACTTGTTGTAGAGAACTATATCGGGAGTCCAAACCGTCTCTGACGGCAGGCGAATTGTGTCGACGGCGCCGAAATCCTCCGGGCGCCACGTCAGGTGGTCGTCGATCCATTTCTGTCAAGAAAATCAGATGTCTCATCAGAAGAGCTTTCGAGGAGTTGGGGTCCCGTTAGAGGAGCAGAGACTCTGCTGGGAGGAAACGGGCGCGGTGAGGAAGATCAGGTGGTCAAATGGGGGGGGGGGTGTCCTTATTATGCGAGAGGCTTCCTATAGTCACAGGAAGAGGGCATGGTGATTCTGTTGAAATGGTGTTTGCAAGTTCTGTCAAAAGCAAGCACGCAACGATCTTGTTCTCTGTGCGGTAGTCCTGTAAGGAGGGTGTGGTGGTCCTGTAAGGAGGTTGTGGTGGTCCTGTAAGGAGGGTGTGGTGGTCCTGTAAGGAGGTTGTGGTGGTCCTGTAAGGAGGGTGTATTGGCCGTGTAAACATGGTGTGGTCGTTCTACAAGAAGGCTGTGACCAGACATGGCCGGAAAGAAGAAACACTCCCTGTTCAAGGTGCGGAACAAATGACTCCAAATGGACTCTGGACACCGTGCAATTGCACGCTGATGAATTGATGAGGCACAGAAGCGATTTTAAAACGAGCCTCAATTGAACGAAGCTTCTTTGAGTGCTTCAGTAATCAGGCTCTTCTGAATGTGGCGACAAGTCTTCCTCATTTGATAAATTTGTGTCTGTTAATTGAAGATTCTGCTGAGTGCAAGGACGGTCTCTCTTCACGTCAATAAGAAGGGAAAACACGGAACCTTGTGTTTTGTTTTGTGGATCCAATGATGATTGTCACAGCGATCGACAGAACCACTGAATATAGCCTCGTCCTGCGGGTGCAACTCGGGAGACTTTGACGCACCGAAGCTGGTGAAAACTCTCAGAGTGCACTGAAGGCACCGACTAATTGGGACATTCTGCGGGCAATTAGAGAGCAAAGTCGACGCGTCTGAAGTGCGAATGGAGACTGAGAAGAACCGGAGCTTCAAAGCTTTCGGTGCTGAAGTGAAGGATTTCTATGCTGAAGGATGCGCTGCGAACTTTGTTCACTGTCCATTGAGTGACAATTGCGCTTGACGTCTGCCTTCAAAGACCCCAGAGTCTCGGAAACTTTAGCTTCCTATTCGCCTTGTCTCCGTAAAATTACCTGTTGGTTCTTGGAACTTCGTTTGGTCTTTCTCCACCCAAGCTCCCTTCCACCCATCAACTCACCTGTCTGTTCTTTCACAGAAGGTTAGCAGCGCAATATTTGATGGTCGCGCGTAGCCGGCCATCTAGGTCCCGCTGTTGGCTTAAAAACCCTTAGCATTCATGTGTGCGTCTGTCCACACTTTGGAATGTAACCTCCCACCCTA
>JAAUXT010089701.1_pt1 | contig 29067 bp, 30 predicted proteins | sample 7278171 | NCBI WGS metagenome assembly JAAUXT01 (sample SAMN14350112, study PRJNA611818) | marine sediment metagenome | isolation source: surface marine sediment (1.8m) | place: French Polynesia: Moorea | collected 2018-08
ATCCGGATCTGTGGTTTTGACAGAGCTGCACCTCCATAAGCACATTCCAGCTATCGGTGGATCTGGATCTGAGACATGCCCAGGCACACGTGTACACATCTTCACATTGGCCCTTTGCTCAATTCTGGACTGCATGCTTGCACAAGCTCTCACTTCGCCGGACTGCGAACACCTGTCAGCAACTTGACCTCGATCTCCTCAAGTGTACAGGGGTGAGCGACCTCAATCATGTTGCAATGCCACCTGCACAAGTCGATCCAAACATGGGAAAAAAAGATCTCACAAAGATGCACTCATTTGGTCAGAAATCGCAAAAGAAGGATCATTGTGAATACCCCCTCGTAAGAAAGAAAGACAAAACGCCACGTTAGTGGTGGTTCAGTCATTCTTGAGCAAAACTGCGCCACCAACCTCGACCACCATGGATGAGAAAGACGCTGGAGTGCGCGCATTGAATATCAGCGCGTTCCGGGGCGTCCCCGCAGGAATCAGCAGACACGAATCCGAGATGGCATCGGAGAGTGTCGCGGCAGAGCCTTGGATACCCAGGGTCTGCAACGTAGCGCTTGCAGGATACACCAAGCTTGTCTGCAGATCTGCAAAGTGAATTTGGATTTTTTACCACTGCAGGTCGATAACTCTGTTTGCACCAAGTGTCCACTAGAAGTGAACAAAATGCCGCCGCAGTGCCATGCATGGAGTGGCTGGTTCCATGATGTTGTTTCTCAGCAGACAAAAAGATGTGAAATCAGCAACTTTGAAACAGTTGGTCATTTTTCAGGTGGTTGATCTTTGGTAGCCAGTGCACGCGTTGAGAAATTGATCTTGGAAATTTTTCCACAGGTTTTGAAGCGCAAAGCCTGGGACCTGCGCACAGGATGGTGACGCCCGCGACCTGGACGCCGGGAGTCGCGGGGTCGCTTGTCGTGTCGCTCGTCACGTCCAGCGTCTGCGTCGGACTCACACACGCGTCCTGCAGGGCCCACCTGTCTCCTGTGTGCGCTATCGTCTACATCGAAAGAAAACTGAGGTCACAGATTGTGGGAGCCACAATGACCCAGAGGATAATTTCCAAGTTGGTGCCCCCGGGCACTCTTTTGCAAGCTGATGTGGTGACAGGTTCTGGCTTGAGCTGTGCTTGCACACGGCATTTGCTGATCACGTTGCGCAGGACCATGAAATAAAATTCACCAATGCAGCCTGTGACGTGAGTGACGGGTACATGTGACGCTGGTTGCAGGATTGAGTTTCACTTCTACGATAGAATCCGTCATACTGATTGTCCGAATGATCCACCATCACCAAGACACAACCTGAAGTGGAAAAGTCTGTGCTCGTGTGTGTTGCCACAATCTAGTGGCGCATAAGCAGTGAATGAGGGGACGACTGGCTCACCCTTTGCAGTGGATCTTTCGTCAGATCAAATGGCAAAAGAAACCAAGCGACAAATGTTTGCATGTCTTCGTAATTTCCGGATTCTTGGTGCAGGTAAAGACAAAGCTCCGGAAAAAGGACGTGTTTGAGCTGGATGCATGCTGTGTTTGTCGTGCTCCCCACTCAAGGAAGTTCTTGTGCAACCAAAAAGTAGAGAAACTTTCTGACCTCTCGCAGTCGACCTCAAGAAACCGACCGCAACCAGTGCGAGCGTCCAGAAACTCCAGACGAGCCACACATCCATGTTTGACTTTCACGGGCGCGACTTTGCTCGAGCTCTACAGTTCTGTGCCTTTCCTTCTGTTTAAGTCAAGATATCGAGCGAAACTTGTTGAATAGCAACCAACAGCCCTTTGTGACGAATGAGATACAGTTAAATATGCATGAATACCTTCGGCTAATCACGCGAGAATACCAAAGTGCTGTCCTTGTGCAAGAATCGGTTCTCAGCGAACAAACAGCACGCCCCATTCCAGGCAAGGTGTCTGGTTGTGAATTCAGCTTGAAACGTTGGCGTGGATGTCAAGTTTGAATCCGAGCACCATGAGGCAGGGTAGACCTGACAATTTGTTTAAAAGTATGCATTTTGTTTGCCAAATCATTTTGTGTGTATGTTTGCACGTACGTGTTTGTACTGTTGCTGCAACAAAGGACTCCCCAAATAATGTTCGCCTGTCAATGAAAGAACATCGGTTTTCCGTCACGTTTTGCTTCTCAGTTTTGTTCTGTTGTCTTGCTCTGGATTGCTCAAACGATTTTTGCCTTGCTTTCGATGTTCAACATCGTCGGAACGTGACAAAGTTGGATACAGGTCTGATAATGAGAAACTATTCACTCAGTCTGTACTTTGCAATGTGAGCCAGTGTCCCTCAGACGTCAGCAGACTGAGGTCCCCGATCACCAAGGGCGGGGACACTCCGGCACGGGCCAAGCCCTCCTTTCGCCTATTGACACGTGTACCCTGTTGAGTAAAGCTGCTTTTCCCACTGTTCTGCTACAAGTGATACCAATGGCTCCGGGGGCAAAGCAGTATTGGTGGAGAGAATCACCACACCACAGGGGTCAAGAAGTGCATGTTCTTCCCTTCCAAAGCGAAGAAAACGCAGCAGGCCAGGGTACAAAGGTATTTTGCTGGTGGCGGGTATCCCAAGCTTTCTGTTCAGTGAGGGTTTCTATCACTCACTGTCTGTCTGGCTGGCTGGCTGGCTCTTTTATCTCTCTCTCTCTCTCTCTCTCTCTCTCTCTCTCTCTTGTGTGCGTGTGTGTGCACCCTGGGTGCTTTCATAAAAGAAACATTTTGTTCAAAAAGTACAGATGCTGTCGCTCACAAAAGTCTGTCGATGGTTGGAACGAAACATCACAGAGTATTTCTGACTCCGAACCACGGACTGTGTTGAAAGACACCCTTTTCCTGCCCTTGGCTTCACAGTTTAAATTTTTCATTTCATCGTCAGAACGAGCGCTTGCACGTTTGAGAGCTCAAAGCAGTCCTGACAAATCCGATGTCAGACACTGAATGGCCCATTCAGGAGTGTGTCCGTTGGGATCAACTTGAGACCATTTTCGTGGCTTTGATGGGCAAACTGCCACAACTGCTCGGATGTTGAAAAAGGAGAAAACTGCCTGCAGCTGAGATTCCCTTTGGAGCTGGAATATCGAACAAACTTTTGTGTTGTGATGTTGTGTGGTTGTCATTGTGTTCTTGATTGGTTCTCTTTTTGGTGCTTCCGTGGGGTTTTCACACCGGAGCGTCAAAGGCACATGTTGAGTACAACCAACCGACTTGGCACTTTTGCAGCACTTTACAGACTTTTTGCGAGATTGGTTTCGCCTGCAGTGGATTCTTATTGGTAAACCTGCAGAGACTGCGCACAGATTTTATGAGTGCAACCACATTGATTTTTGCCTTTGTCGTTGTTGAAACTCGCGCGGAAAATACTTCTCAAAAAGGCTTCCAAGACAAAAACTTTTCTTCCCTGCCATGTTTCTAGTGATGAGTTCGTTGTCTCCAGTTTGAAGGCAGTTGCCTCAGCTCGAGGAGCAGCGAACTGGTGCTGACTGAGAGAAACCACGAAATGTCGATGTGGACCAAGGGCACTGTGTCAGCTCCTTCAACTTCCCGCTGATCACAACACCTGTGTGCTGTTACCTCTTTTCTGAATCCAACTTGAAAGTGTCAACAACGCAATAGAATGGAGGTTCTGACAGAAATGAGTCAAGTGGAAACGACAACAGCAAAACACCAGGAACCCCCACTTCAGAACAACAGTGTGATACTCTTCAGTGTTTTTGCTTCCTTGATTGTCCTTGGTCTTGTGGGAAATTGTCTGATTTTGATTGGCATGGCAAACAACAAATTCAACAAAATGAGCACAAGCGTTTACTTGGCTGTTCTCGCCGCTCTGGACACCCTGACATTGTTCTCTGGGCCTTTCGTTCTGGACATCCTTCCTTCTGATATCTGGTTGAATTTCAATGTCAGGAACTACAGTTTGATCTTTTGCATGGCAACCGACTACATACTCTACACCTCGGCCAACATGAGTTCTTGGATGATTGTCGCGATAACTGTGGAAAGATTCATCGCTATCGTGATGCCTCACAGGTGAGACAATTTTTTGCTGTTCGAACCATTTTCCTTCTATTGTGCAACGTTGTTGTGTATTCGTGCAGCACATTTCAATTCAGATTCGGACAGGGCACTTTTTCAACAGATTTTTGGCTGAAAATGCGCTTGGAGTTTCGCGCTTTGCGACAGGCCGTTCGTGTGACTGCGCAGATCTGGTTTGCCACCGAACGTTTATTCCTTGACAGCTGCCAACTTCCTCGAAGGTTCTCCTCCGTGCCCGTTTCTGGGCACCTTCCTGTCAGTTGGAAGGGATTTTGTTCCTTTTCAGGTGATACATAACGGCGTTGTCAGACACAATCGCTGATGAAACGTAGATTCTCTTTTGTCTGACGAAACGAAAGTTTCAATGCCCTGTTATTGCTTGGTATTCTCAGAGCAAAGGTGCTGATGACCAGGAAGACTGCATGGATCGTGGTCTCTGTTCTGGCGGCTCTCTTCTGTGTGCTCAACTGTCACGTCTTCATCCTCCATGAAATGACAACTGCGCGGAACAACACAGAATGCAGAATCAAGGACGCCTACCACTTACTCAGTCACCACATATTGTTCCCTGGGTGGATACAATGTTGTACTCAGTGCTGCCGTCAGCGTTGATTATCCTTTGCAACGTTGTCATTGTGCACAAATTATTCAGAAGGAGCACGAGTTCGATGTTGGCAGACAACTCAGCCGCACAAAAGTCAATGCACAGGATCATTCCCATGTTGCTGGTCGTCTCCAGCGTCTTTGTTGTGTGCACTCTACCCCTGGGACTTTATCACATAGGTGAGTAAGTTCTCGTCAAAATGTCCTTCTGTCTCATATCGATCTACGAATTGTACGAGTGATGTATCAGGTTCGAAAAGTCCGTTGTTGAGGAGGGAAGGTTTCTAAATCTTGAATGATAAAACAACCAACCAAAAGGCCCTGACATCTGACATCAAGTAGATCTATTTATTCGAGTTCAACGCTTGAAGCTGTATAATTTTCCGTCATTCAGCAAATCAACTCTTTCTTTCTTTCTTTCAGTCGTTGGTCCCTTTAGACCCGGCATCCCGTGGACTGTGGTGTTGACGCTGGACACCGTCAACCACTCTTGCAACTTTTTTCTGTACATGCTCAGCGGACAGCAGTTTCGTCAGTGGTTTCTGGAGGTCATCATGGGAAGTGGCTGCAGGAAGCAACGTCCAGATGCACGCAGCAGCTCCATTCCAAATCTCAGTGTTGTTGCGAACTCCACGAGGGAGTGACTTGCACTGGAACAGCCTTTAGCGTGTTGGGTTTCGGCATGAAATTGGATACCGATCTGAAAGAGCAGTCTCCACACTTTTTGGTCGGAATGGTGTCTGGTGACTCGCGACTTGTCACGACCTCTGTTGTCGCTCAGTGAGAACAGTTCTGGATTGGATTTCTGGGAGCTATCATCTCGCCAAAGCTCCTGGTTGCTGATTGTATTTTGAAACACGTTTCAGAAGCAGAAGTCAAAAGAAACGACTCCAGAGAACTAACACTTCAAAACACCAATGACGCCAAATAGCTGACTTCCGTTCGTGTGTAAACTCATTCATGTTGTTCTAGCATTCTTGAATGCTCGTCTGAGTTGAGGGAAATCTCAACTGGGGAACGAGCAAAAACAACAGGATCGATCTGATGCTCCGCCTGTTTGCAAAACCACACTAATGATCCAGTATTTTGCACGGCAAAGAAACAATGCATTTGTTCTCAAGTTTCTGTTCTGCTGAATATTGTCAGCAGACACTGTGTCATACACTCAGGCGTATCCTCTGGCGGATCAAAGGGGATTTTGGCAGGTGAGGGGAGAAGAGGGGCCTGTGTGTCGATTGGTCATAGTTGGACTGTAGTGTATCTGATGGTTGTGCATGGTCACTGACCAAACCCCAAAAAGGGGCCGTGAACCAAAATGGTTGCCAAGTTCCTTTGATTGAACTCCGGTCAACATGTGCCGTCTGAATACTCTTGACGGACCATGGGCCATGGAGAATTCAGGGTGCCATTATCTGCGCCACGTGATAAAGTTCCAAAAACACAAGTTATTTTTTTGGAGTCAGAGCTTCCCCGCAAGACTCCGACTTCGCCATGCAGGTAGCGAAATCTGACTGCACGTTTGATCTGCATCGAGTACTTACCTGCCTGGCGAGTGATTTCCTCTTCGTGCATTTAGATCCACCTAATGGACCCATTACATCCTGGTTGTTAATGGCGACGCATCTACCTGTTTGAACAGCAATCTGTTTCATTCTGTACCGTTTCTGTGGGAGGACTGGATATTTGTGGTGTGCAAAGCTGGGAGATACGGAAAATTTTATGATGGTGGGCAACCAGGGACCACGAACTGAATCACGCCTTTCCTGAAGGACAGAGAATGGAACTGTTATGCTGGCTTTGATGGAAACGTGAAGCAGGAACAGAACAACCTCTCCGAATCTTGGCTCGCCGACCGGATACCCGCTTGGAGCCACGCACAGAATTTACAGTTTGAAGCATGGAGAAAGTGAACAAAGTATTGCATGCAAGCACAATTACAATGGCTTTGTTGGGCCTTATTGGCAACGGTCTTGTTCTTTTGACGATGAGAAACAAGAAGTTCAACAAAATGAGCACCAGTGTGTACTTGGCAGCTTTGGCTGTGAGTGACACTTTAGCTCTGTTTTCTGCTTCCATAACTTCACTTGTCCTTCCTTCTGACATGTTATTTTCATTCAATCTGAGGAATTATTCTCTGAGTGGCTGCATTGTGTGTGAATTTTTTGCGTACTTTTCTCCAAAAATGAGTGCCTGGTGTATTGTTGCCATAACAGTGGAGAGAACCATCGCTGTGTTGAAGCCACACAAGTAAGTGTTTTGGGGCAGGGGAAGAGTTGTCCTTTTTGCTGTGGTGAGACATCCACAACAACGCACTCGCTTGTGCTGTCCTGTTTGCGTCAATTTTCTGTCGTCAAGACCATGTTCGTGTCAGAACTTTCTAGTGTGGATCAAAGAGATAGAAAAGGCACCGCACTTCCAAACATGCTGATAACTCGTAGTTTTACTCGTTGTTGTATTTTGAAGTGGACTGGGAAATCACCGCCCACCAGATGTGTTTTTCTGCATTTGTATTTCAGAGCAAAAGGCCTGATGACCAGGAGAATAGCTGGGACTGTGGTGCTCGTCCTGGTGATTCTTTTCACTGCAATGAGTGCCAACGCGTTTTTCACGTACGAGCTCCGTGCGCCTCACAACGACACGTCCCAGTTGTGCCTGGTGTCGGAGAAATACCTGTTCTTGGACCAAGTTGTGTACCCGTGGATTGAATTGTTATTTTACACTCTGATAGCTTCAGTCGTGATTATCATCTGCAACGTTTTGATCATACACACCCTGTGTAGAAGGAAAAAAATCGGCTCATCTTCCAGTGCTCACAACGAAGTGCACAAGATTGCTCCAATGCTGGTGTTGGTGTCCACTACTTTTGTGGCTTGTTCTTTTCCAATCATCATTTTGAGTTGTAAGTTTGCTGCAGTTTTGTATGCCAACAAAATCCAACTGCAAACTTCCTGACAAAAGGGCCCCTGACTTTTGTGCAAACGTCAATCTGATTTTTAGGGGGATCTTGGGTTGAAAAGACAACTTCATCGCACTCGTCGCTGGCGTGGGATTTGTCCATCCTGCTAGTGACATTCAACCACTCCTGCAACTTCTTCCTCTACATGGTCAGTGGGCGGCAGTTTCGGCAGTGGTTTGTGGAGGCGGCCTGCGGCGGCTGTACTGGACCTGAGAGAAACAGCCGGACAATCACATTTTCAGCATTTTGGTAATTTTCGTCCAAGATTTGTTGTCTTTCTCCACAGAATGACTTCAAGTAGAGGAGTTTTTCTTGGGTCACTGCACCCCAAAGACCAAAAGGAAGCCCATTCGCTGTATATCTTTTCAGTTTTGTTTTGTTTTTGCATTTCAGGTCGAAGAATACAACTGAAGGATGAAAATTCACTCACGTTCGGCAAAGAGATGATTGGAAAGATCCAGCAGCGGCGACTCGTTGTTTTTGCGTGTCCCACACTGTTGACATCGAGTTCGTTTTGTGTTGCATTTCAGGGATGGTTTGCTTTGACCGCTTTTGTGCGAACAAACGGACTGTGGATTATCCAAAGGCAATTCGTTGATGTGTCCTTTCTTCCTTTTGTGGTGGTGGTGGTGGTGGAAGGCGTGTGTGTGTGTGTGTGTGTGTGTGTGTGTGTGTACAGATTGGTCCAATGCTCTGTTCCTGGACAGCACAACAGTTGCACGACACAGGACCACAGATTTATTCTGCCTGCATGGTGTCATTTCCAGAATGGAATTGCGAGTAAAAACAATGATCTCCTCAGACGGCTTTTTTCGGCGACTTTAAGCTGACAGAATGGCACATTCGTAGTCGTTTGTTTCGTTGAAAATGTCAGAACTTCCCACAGGTGGACGGAAATCAAACCAGTAAAGACGGAAACATTGTTCTCTTGAAACCTACAAACGTTCACTCACAGCGTGTGTACATAGATCTATGACCTCGTGCATCTTTGAAACATTTTGCTCGAAACAAACACAGAGATGGAAGGCATACCTCTTGCTGACCCCATAAACATGTCCCCAACGATAAAAAGGAAGCAAACCTGAAAAGGATGGCGGATATGGGCTGGACATAAATCGTGTAGTGTGAACAAAACTGTGTTTCTCTGTTTGAAATGTTCAAAAAGGGTTTTGTTATCGTTGGTAAGTCAGGTCACTCGGTGAATTACCACACGTAAAAATGTCGTTTTCGCCGAGCAAATCAATGACTGTTTTGTCCCAAAACTGAGCACCGAAAGAAGAGGTGCGTCTCACGCACTCAGTTGCACCAACACTTTTGTTTTTGACTCAGTTTGAGAACAGAAATTGGGATATTTCGTGATTTCACCTCAGATGTCCGGATGAACAAAGGGTATAACCACAGCTGTATGAGGTACCCACCAGGGAAACCAGCTGCATCAAACCCCACAAAACTTCTTTGTTCAGAACCGACAGCTTTGCAGCATCAGAAACACTCTCGCGCTTGTGCAAAAAGCATCAAATAAGAACCTGGTTCACTTCTTGGAAAATGCAGTGTGAAGTACGACAGCGCGTCTTCAGACGGGTGTGTATTTTGTTTGTGAAAGTGTAGTGTTCAACTTTCTTTCTCTTTTGTTGGTGTGCGTCATACTGCAGCAGGAAGATCTGCACGAGCAACTTTTATGTCTTTTCTTTGTGAGGAGAGAACTAGATTCTGCCCATTGTGTTGAAATATTTTTTGCTTCTCACGCAAAAAAGTCCCACACTTTGAAAGAGATGTGTTCTTGTCACACAATCATCATTGGAGGAATGCGCACGCCGCAAAGACACACCTTGTCTTCAAGAACGAAACGATCAACGTTTTGAGAGGGGTCATCCAGAATGTCTTTTGACTTTTGAGTGGACATTGACGAAACGCACACAACTTGAAACAATGCTTTATTTCTTGTTCCGACGTTATTTTTGTGACCCTGGCGAAGTAGATAGAGTTGGGCTTGCGTAGGGTGGAGGGCCACCGGGGCCGGACAGGAAAGTCGGACAGGACCGTTGTTCTTGAAGTGGAACTTCTCCAGCTTGACCCGACTGCAAGGACCCGACTGGAGCATCGACCGCGATGAAAGAATCACGCACCACTGCTCGTAGATCTGCGTGCAAACAGAAAACGCTCACACCGGGTTCTGCTGCTCAGTCTCCAAAAGTGGAGGAGTCGTAAATCAGAGAAAGTGCGCACCAACAAAGCCGAGATGCTGAGACCAAAACTTATGCGTTTGACCTTTGTGTGTTGACTTTCCTCGATTCCACCCACACTCTTCACAACCAAAACATTCTCTTTCTTTGTCCATCTGATGACGGAGTGAAGGCCAACTTGAACCATTTTTCCGAAAAATTGAAGAATTGCAGAAAGGACAGGATTTGCAGGTGGGTGGTTGTATGAATTGGAGTGCATGTTGGACTGCAAGTTTTGGGTCGAAAATGAACTGCCATGAACATCAAAGAAAACTTGACAGATCTTATGTGATTTGCTGGGTGCACACTGGCCTTGCTCCGGCACGTGAAGGGTAAAAGTGACGGATTCCTCAGGGCAGCAATAATGCCGAGATCTCATTGTAATGAGGACAATGTCAATATTGAACTTCGGCATGAGGTGCTTTCACAGGATGCAGCGGTGTTTGTCGACTTCATTGGACCAGATAGGCTGAAATTCGGCGCTTGTGAAAGATGAACTCAAGTGCTTTTGATCACATCACATGAGAGAGGGTGTTGGGAGTTGACTTTCACCAGTTTCGTGTGCTGAGTCCAACGCATTCGATACAGCGGAAGCACGTACGAGCGTTCGTACACATTTTTGCGCATCATGCGAGAGAGCACACGTTTTGAGCATTTGTGCCGCTCATTGAATCTGGAACCGCGTTTGACAAATATTGGAAGAAATGTGGCTTGGTGCTGTGTTTGACATCTTCACTTGTTTGACGACGGCGGTTGACTCGTCCAACAAGCTGTAGCGCTGGTATTTTTTGAACACAATGTGCTGCGCTTCAACAGAAAGAAGGTGAGAGGAACAAACCACTTTGGCCTCATGGCGCGGACGACGAAGCTGTGCGGCGGGTGGGCGGAGGAGCTGCGCTCGTTCCCGCTCTGGCGCGACTGTCTCTGCGAGTTCTTCCTCAACGTCGTCGTGCTCTTCTTCGGCACCGCCGTCGGGCTCCGCTTCCCCGCCGACAACGCGCAGCCACCTGGACTCGTGCACTCAGGTCAGCCGCGGACTTCTCTCTGTCAGACGAGCGGTGTTCTTGAGGCTTCGCTGCTCAGCGAAAGTCCAAAGTGTCAAAGCTGTAATTTTGTTCTGCCGGTGTCAGTTTCACTGCACCGGTGAAAGGTGATAACAGCTTTGACACTTTGAGCTTCGGAAGCTCATTAGCTCTCGCGTGTGGGTGCACAACTCAGAAAGGAATACTTGGTTAGTAGTGGGATGTGTGTTGGACAATTGCGTTGGCAATGAAAAGTTGGTCTCCTGGGCCGCAGTTAAACTTTTGCTCTTCGCCTTGAAAACATGGTGTGTGTTTCTACTGCTGTTTTCACTCGTGTCCATTGAAGTGGAATTGCCACTGAGTACATCGGGCCAGGAATCTGCGTGCACTCCCGGTGACTGTAGCTGTAAACATGAATGATCTCAGGGTGTGAATCCGTGTCTGAGGCACAGGCTTTTTTCTTGAGTACATCCAAGTTGGTGGTTTCGCCTTGGTAATGCGACTGAAATTGAGATGCATTCGTGGCCCAGCTTCTAAAACACAGGAATTTGGTAAATTTGCGCGCTGTTTGCAGGTCTGGTGGCTGGACTGCTCATCGCTGTCATAATTGAAGGCTTCGGCCACATCGAGGGTGCCTTCGTGAATCCAGTCATCTCAGTGCTCTTCACCCTGGCGAGACAAGTCTCCGTCCTGAAAGGTTGAAACACGGACAATGATCATTGCATTGTTCACCCTCCGGCTGAAGCAGAAAGACCACACACACCTGTCTTCTGTTCCCCAATTTTCTCCTTTCACCCAAGGCGCAAGTGGGTCTTTTCAGTGTCAATTTGGTGAAAGTTACCAAGCTCAGGAATGGGTCGCCAGCACAACCTGATATAAATTCAACTTGAACCAGCTCTGTCTGTCTGGCTTGTGCAGGGAAAACAAAACGATAATGTTTCTGTTTGGTTCTTCACACTTTCCCACAAAACAGCGTTTTCTGCCTAGCGACCTGCGCTTGCTGGTTTCTTTGTCTGTCTCCCATCCTTGGTGTGTTCGTTCCAGGTTTTCTCTACATCGTCAGCCAGACTGCGGGGTCCTACATCGGTGTTCTTCTGTTCAGCGCGTGAGTGCGCTCTTCTGTTCAGTGGTTCCACGAAGCTGCTTGACTTGAATTGCAGTGAAAGATGTTTGCAGAACAACACACGCAATTGGATGTGTGTGCCTGTGTTCGATTCAATGGCGACAAAAAGGACAGGCACGATGAATTGTGACCTGAAAACAGTCCACAAATTTATGCTTCCCCGAAAGTTACATTGGTCTCAATGGGACACAAATGTCATTCGTGTTTCCTCTGAACGACAAATCTTTCTTTTGTGCTGAGACTCTGTGGTCAACTGAGCGTATATATCTGGGAAAAATGTGTTCCAAAACAATTTGTAAAGCTGCATTCTCGCTTTCAGTTGCGTCGCGGACGCAGCCAGCAGTTCGATCTCCCCTCTGCAGCTGAAGGACGGAGTGCGTCCTCACCAAGGCGTGAGTATCGGATACAGGTTCAAGTCGCGCGTGACTGTGCGGACGGACCACCAGGGGGACACGTGTACCTTGTGCTTTTGACTGCAGGTGATTTTTGAGTGCGTGCTCACGACTCTGCTGTGCGCGGTCACGTTGGGGGTGACGGACGCCAAGAGGAGGAAGGTCCAGGTGCCCGGACTCTTCGTGGGCCTCACTATCACTTGCGGCGTGTTTGTTGGGGTGAGTCGTCACCACATTTGTGCAGTCCGAAGTATTGTTACACGAGTAACAATGTAAAAACAATCCTGCACAAGGCCACATCATTTTATTGTCTCTCATGTTACCTGTCCAAGGGATTAAGATTGATTTTTTATGTTCTCTCCTCTTGGAAACTGCAGCAGCATTCACTCTGACCTCGTGTGTTATGTCATCCAGGCTCAATACACAGGAGGATGTATTCACCCTGGAGTTGCTTTCGGACCAGCTGCGTACACCGGGGTCTGGACAAATCACTGGGTGAGGAACATGCAGCCCAGCGTTACCTGCAGGCTTCCTTTTGACTCTGTTTGCTCACAGATTTTCTCGCAAAAAGAGAACAACATTCTCTGTTCGTAAGTGACCGAGTCGCACCAGGTTCAACACAGTGAACCACACCTGACATCTCTGCCACACCCCGGTAACCACCATGCAAAGGCACAACCTCGACGACAAGAGCAACTGCCAGCATCAACACCCTTGCACTGGAAGGCCGTTTGTCATTCTGATACGCAGCTGCCTATTGTAGGTGTACTGGCTGGGCCCACTACTCGGAGCTCCGCTGGGTTGGCTGCTCTACACTCTGTTCACATGGCAAGGTGGGCGAACTTGCGATGGTGATCAGAAGGAGGAAGAACCTCATGAACATCTGCCAGAGGAGAAGAACGAACTGATTGAAATGAACAATGTCTCTGCGGCTTGACACGTGTGAACTGCAGGGCAGTCTGCGCAAACCGTCTCTTGCCCAAAAGCATTCCCATTACAATGTTGTTGCACAAACCCACACTGAGGCAGCTTGGCTGCAAGGAACTGTTGGAACTTTCCCCGTATCTTCATGATGCACCGTCTCACTGCCGCGTCACCGAAGTTCGATTTGCCTGGTAATACTTGCAGTTCACAAAGGACCAGAACAAATAATGCTCAGCTTGACTCCATTTGAGAAACACGCGACACGCCCCGCCACACGGACTAATGAAAGCTGAAAACACTCGTAGATCGGTGGCCTTTCGTGACACGGAGACAACTTGACCCATTATCTTAGATAACTGATCGAAGGTCGAAGCTCACATTCGATTTTCTAAATCATGTTGCGATAAGCCCGTCGTGATCACACTTAGTCCAGGTAAGTTGTGGGTATTTTTGAGGTGAGAAGTCTGTGTTTGTTTCTGAAGCAAATGATCTGATTTGTCCACGTCGCCCCTCATCCCGGGTGGTGTGACGTGGTTTGTGAATGCAAAACAAAGTTTTGTTCTCATTGAACGGAAAACATGACTGCATACCGTGTCCTCAATGACTCCACAGGCCTTGTGGTTAGCCACTGATCTTTCTTGAATTATGAAATCACGGATACCATTGTCTCAGTGACGTTTTGAACGTTATGGATACAGAAACGCCGACACAGTCTGTCTCTGTTCAAAGTCGTAAAACTCACTGCCGAAAGTGAAGATGCCGCTGAGACGCTCCACGTCCGAACTGCTCAACCCGATGACGAACCCGTCGTTTCCCTTCGTGACCTTCACGTCGGGCTTCGTCGTCCTGATGCTCTGGGAACTCTGGTTGCTCAGCAACGAAGACATTCCCTACGTGCTGGGCGTGCCGATCAGCATTCTCTGCTTCGGAGGTTGGGACAAAGTGATTTGTTGCCGCAGCTGTTCGGAAGAGATACATCCAAAGAATTTCGGGAAGATTTGATAAAAGGTGTTCGTTCTTCGCAAGCTTGCGTGCACGCGATGGGGTTTGTGCTGCAATCAGCATGCTGGACCTCCTGCCTTTACATCGTGCACATGCATGAGAATTGTGCTCACTTTGGGTGACCAGAAAGTGGGGGTTGGGAGCCCAATCTGGGTCTGATGGACAGGGGACCCAGGTGTTCAACAAGGGTTGGGATGCACAGCCTTGATCTTCAGCGACAGAGAGAGTGGGAACAGAGAGACAGAGAGAGAGCGCCCGGAAGAGAGACAGAGAGAGAAACAGAGACAGAGACATAGACAGAGAGACAGAAAGAGCAGGGAAACGTTACTCCATTCCTTTTGATGTGGACGTCTTCACACTTCACACTTCACACTTTGCAGGAATATGGGACAACATGCGTCTGTACGCTGGCGCGTCGATCGGTCCGTCTGCAATCACGCACGCCAGTGTGTCCATCTCCTACCTCTTCCGCATGGCAGGGTTTCCCATGGTCTACGCGGCACTGACTCACATGGCCAGTGAAATGCTGGGGGTACGTGCAATATAACTGACTCCAAGGTTCTGCAGTGGTCAAGGTATTTCGGATATGCGGTACACGCAACACATCGTTGTTGCAGTGGCCTTGGTTGTCGCTGTTGGGAAAAATCGCTGCGGTCACATTCACTGTCCACGGTTTCAACGTCTTCATTGTCAACATCATGGGCAACTATGTGCTGGCCTACGAGTCGGGGATTCCCAAGTACACCTTGGACCCAAAGAAGGTCAGTCGGACAGTATTTATCGGAGCAGTTCAACCAAACAGACAGAAGAGCTGTACACCCAACTTCTGTCTTTGTGTTGTTTTTGTACAAAACTATTCCTGTGCTTCCGGCGGGCGCTTTGAATGTGGCCACAGACTCGGGAGATATGTTTTCTGCCTTCTCCACCTCAGCCAATTGGTTCATGTTTCAGCGCACGCCGGCGGTGTATCTGCCGGTGGTGGTGATCAGTCTGCTGTCCATCGTCGTCAGCCTCATCGCGCTCGTCCAGCGGGGCCACATCGTCCCGCTCTTCCTGCAGGTACCGACCGCGCCAAGTATCCAGGGACCAGACATTCGCTGAGGGCATCGCGTCCTCCATGCACTGTTTGCAACTTTGGTCATCGTCTTGCCGGACATAATAAGAGTCATTTGCTTCAGTCATGAGACCCGAGTAGAGCCATGCGTCCTGAATCTACTGCTGGTAGACGACTCGACACGGCTCTTGGCCTCTGCAATTCTGAACCAGCTACCATGGAGTCCTCGGTTGTTGCAGGTGCTGTGTTTCCTGGGACACTCGTCGTCTCCCGTCGCCGAGGACCACCAGCTGTACGTGACGCACGCCACTGAACTCCTGTTCGCCTTCAGCCTCTTCTACCTGCAGGCAACGCTCTGAACTGCGCCTGGAGTGTTAAAACCTGGTGCAGTCTGAAGAAACAAGGAAGAAGGTGTTACCCTGAAACAATCGCTTGCTTTGCTTTGACGATAAAATTGGCGGTGTCTTTGGCGTCATGTTTTGAGTTTCAGGAACCAACTTGGCTCGAAGAAAGCCATTTGTCTTCTGATGCATTTCCGGACTTGCCGCACACGGCACATTTTCGGTGTTGCTTCTTTGTGTAAGTTTGATAGTCTTGTGGGGACAGACCGATGTCTGCTCCTACCAAGATCAACATGTGATGAGCAGACACCCAGATCAGCTGGTGTTGGTCTGTGGTGCGATGTTTATCTGTGATGTTTTGTAGTGTTTACTGTTGTGTATTTTTGTAACAAACAATATCATAAACAAACTTGGATTTCGTCAAGTGTTCGGTCCTCAGATGTAGTTTACAATGTAATCAGAAAGATGAAGAAGAATGTGAGCGTGTCCGCCACGACCTTCCTGTCTTTCAAGATGCGTTCGCTTTCAAGTTGAAACTTGCAGAAAAGCACTGCTGTTTTCTGCCACAAGGAGCAGTTCTCGTCAGAGAATCGAATTGCTCGTGGTTGGAACCGCTTGAATAACTTCAGTAACTTCAAAGCTGCAAACATTTGGTGCAGCTTGGCTCCTGCCTGCGGCAAAAGGTTCTGGTCTTGGTTCGCAATGCGAAGCGCGTTGTGCTTTGGTCTGAATCAACCAGGTGAGATCTGGGTGCAGTCTGGACTCATTTGTTGCTCAGAAAAATACGAGCTCAGAATCGGGTTTTTGCACCGTGCTCGCGGAGCACCGGCTGCAATCTTCGCTTGTCAACTGGAACACTTTCGCCCTCCTCCAGATCACTTCGGGTATTGTTTGTATGGACTGCTCGGGTGCTTTGCACTTGCTGTATGTTCAATCAGTAAACCTGTCAGTTACAACAAATGGGTGAATCCTCTGCTTATCTGCTACCCTGTATCCATGTTCTCCTTTTGCTCGAGTTGAGAAGCAGCCATGACCCCAACTGAAAATGGCGTAGAGACAGTTGTAGAAAGGTCTGCAAATTAAGGTGTCAGGTATTGGAGTCTACCAAGGTCGTTTTTCAAAGGTTGATCGTCTCCCGAATCAGCTGCTATGAAACCTTGAGCTGTCGGTGAGTTCGCGGCAACTCACAGCGCTGCTGAGTACTCGAAGGTGAAGGTTACAATGTTCACTGCAAGTGGATCAGCAGCCGATCACACAGGGAAAGAACCAACTTTTTGCAAACAGGGAGCAAGACTGCAAAACGCTCGCTTGATTCCGTGCTCATGGAATGAGATTCAAGGCGTCTTGGATGGACAACATTTCACCAAAAACGAAACGGGCCAGCTAACTCTGCTGTGTTTTGGACATTTTCTGTGAAGATACGAAGTTTTCACAGTGTACGTTCCCCAGGTTCTTCGGAGCAATCACGAAACGCAAAGGAAATCAGAAGTTCACACAACTTGCCTCATTGCAGTGGCACAGAGCAACAATCGAAAACCCAAGAAACGCATTGCCTTTCTGAAGAAGGCAAAATCCATCTGGACGGAATGCACACCTGCGTGTGGTGCGTGGGTTTGTGACACAAAATAATGTGATTCCGATAGGCACGTTCAACAGGACAAAGGAACACAGAGGAAACCAGAAAAATTGACAAGGTGGGTGTGCGCTTTGTCTCATTCGAACAACATCAAAACTGCTTCAAAGTGCACGATCGCTTTGTTTTATGTCACACAGCTGTATTCATTTCGCTGTTCCCAGTGGCGAGAGATCTCTGCCTGTTTCGTCGCTTGCAACGGGGAAAACTAAAAAGTTTCTCTTTGTGATAAAAGTGGAAAAGGAACACACAAAAAGCTCACTGCAGCATTCGTTCTGGTCTTCTTTTCCAGTACTTACGAAACGAATGTCTGTCAGATGAAGCGTACTCAAAGCACATTGTGCGCATGGTTGGGGCACGCAGTGATATACCTGAAGCCTATTCGTTTCTCGCATCGTGCACAAGGCGAGAAATAGCGAAGCGCTCGGAAAATGTTACTGATGAGGTGTTGAGTGATTTTACACCGCTCCTGCAAGATAGGAAAACACCGTCTGGGCGCACATCTGTTGCACGAGCAAACTGTTGTTCCTCCCGGAGAGGTGCATGTTGCCTGCAAGTTCACTTTTACATGCTCGTCATTGGGGCCAGAAGGATGCCTGCTGTTTCGCTGTGTTCTCTAATTTGTACCAGTTCGTGCAAAGATAGGGACAGAAAACGAGTTGGAAATGGCGGTTCCTTTGCTTCCAAGGCCCCCAAGTCGTAGAAACTGATTCCTGCATCTTCGTCCAACATCAGATTTCCCCCAACATCCTCATTTCTGTGTGCGAATGCAAGAATAACCCAGCCCTGCATGAGTACAAGCTGTCTCGCGCTGCGCCTGGAGAAACCATTCGGAGCGCCCGCCTCTCAATCTTCACGGTTTCTGAACTAAGCAAACACTTCGATCGTTGGCACGTGTAACAGACGGAAACTCTTACAGACAAGTAGACCAATGGTTTCCCCAGACATTCAAAGTATCCATGAGCCTCTTGTATCTCTCAAACTTACCTCCGCCCGCGAGGAAGAGATCGTACAATGAACATTCAGTGGACAAATCATCAAAGCAGAAAGAATGGAAAGAAATCCAGTGGATTCAAGGAATTTCATAATCTGACCGGCGTTTTGATGGTTGACGTCTCTTGCTTTCAAGCAAAAGGAAGAGTCTGATTTGCTGTCGTGTTTCTCTCTTTCAAGATTCAGTCACTCGGATGACTGACGACTGTTTGAAGAGCCATGGGTAACAACACATCCAAAACGTGAGCACACACTTCGCATAACTTGCAGGGTCATGTTCCTAAACGCGACAAGATTGTCGATCTCGAAAACACACAAATGGCGATTTCTATTTGAACTGAGTTGAAACGAATTGCCAACTGCGGATCCAGAGTGGATTTCCTTCTCTCAGATTCTGCTGTGAAAATTTCTTCATTTCGCTCTTGTTTCACGGAGCACACTGGGTTGATGGATTTTGTCCTTGTGATTCAGGAAGAAGCGTCGGTGGCGGATCCACCGGGTGATCAGCCTGAGCGCGTACCTGAGCGACGTGGGCACGCCCGACGTGGAAAGCCTGCAGCTGCCCTTCCGAACCTGCTCCCTCATCTTCCTCCAGCTGCCCCTGCGCGACCTGCACAACTGCATGCTGGTGAGTTCGCCTCATGAACTGGATGCAAACTGCCCCAAATCTTCCACGAAAAAGTCTGAGCTTTTGGACGTGTCAAACTGTTTAGTGCAAAGGTTCACAGCATAACTCGGTAGGATTTTCATTGCAGGTGTGCAAGGAGTGGAGGAGTTTGATAGACACCTGCGCATTCTGGAGGTTGTACACCGACTATCACTACAGCTTCATGCCAGTTCAGCCTGAGCGCGCCTCGCCGCTCGCTGACTGGAAGTACAACCCTTCTTGCCTCAAAACCCGGCCCACCATCACCATCAACAACAAACCCGTCATTCAGGCGAAGTACGTCTTCAGGCCCTTTCCAGACTTCTGCAAGTGTGGTATCGTGGTTCCCAACACCATGAATCCACCAGACGGGGGGCTGTCCACCTACCACAGTTTCTTGCAAGCTATGCAAAGGGTAAAACAACTGCGAGAGGACCTTGATTACTTCAAACAGGCTTCACGGATTGAAGTGGTGATGTTCCAATGGTTCAAAAAGAACCTCCCGTCATCCCGGGAAGTTCTGGAAATCTTCAACGCTCATCTGGACGTCATCAAGAACTGTGACTCTGCCAGAGCCTTGACCCGAACCGAGTTCAAGAACAGCTATCAGAGACTGATGATGGAAAACCCAACCCAGGGAATTGGAATCCCGAGACTGTCGTACGAGCTGTACTGTCACCTGGCGGACTGGGTGCGGGACTGCGTTATCGTGTTCGACACGAGTCGGAGCGTCGTGTTCCCCGCGCCCTGCTTCGTGCTCACCCCGCTCGCTGACGGCTGGATGGGCGGAATCCTGTACGCGCAGTACTGAACCGTGGAACCACCAAGAATCCATATGGATTCCACTGTCGTCCTGTGTTGGAACAGTCAGACTGGGGGGTATTTAGAGCACATCGTGCCTCCCAACTCTTTTCAAACAGCGTTCTTTGTCGTAGATTGGTTGTGGTTGAAGTGTCTTTGTGAGATTACGTCCTGGACTGTCCGAGCAGTCGCCGGCGTACGGCCCGGGTGCTGGCCACACTGCACAAAGCTCACAGATCTCAGAACAACCAAACATAACCGTTGTCGGACTGGAGAAAACTCACGATCCTTCTGCGAAAGAAAATACCATTTTATTCAGATAACAGGTGAAAAGAAAACAGGCAAACCTGCTACCTTCTGAGCGGATTCACTGTGAAGTTTTCCCGCGTGCGCAGTCGTGTCTGCCTTCTCGTGAAAAGTGAAGTTCTGAATCTCTGCACGGAGCAAAGGAGCTTGGGACCTGCCCCCGAACCATCGAAAGGAGAACATTTGCTTCGAATTAGGACTATTTGGACAAACTCCTGACCACAGACATCTGATTGATTAAACTTGTGCGAGAACCTCATCTTTAAAGAAGTAAAAACCTCAAGAGAATGTTCCATGGTAAAAAAAATCCGGGTTAAATTTCTCGAATCTTTCACAGCCAGGCCTTAGAATCCACCAGAGACACACAATTGTGTTTTGCAACAAGAATTTTTTTTGCATCAAGCTTTTGCAGAACTCGTGTGTTCATCTCACAGTTGATGCACGGTCTTTCTCCCGTGTCTTTACTTCAAACAAAAGCAGCACCTGTGTGACGCTCTGCGGACAATGGGTGCAAATAAATCACGTGTACATGAGAAGTGCACTTATTTAATTTTGTGGGGCAGTGGAAGAGCCAGTGACAGATAGAGGCGCCACCTGAGCTCGTTTTCTCCCAACGAACAACCTGAGCAGTTCCTTCCTAAACTGACGGTTACTCAGAATGTACACCACGAAGTTAAACGTATGGTTACTGTACATCATCAGAACGAAGGCAGCATACAAGTATGAAGACATGTTCAAATTTACAGAATAGTAAACAGCGTAGGGCAGTGTGAACGTGATGAACATCACACACGTCCCGATGAGCATGATGGTGATACTGTTGCTGGCTTTGGACAAGGTGCTGTTGCTTTCATGCTTTTTGGACAGAACGAGTTTCACGACTATTGCTGTGTTGGAAAATATCATCATACTGATGGGAAGGTAAGAGTAAAAAGTGGCATCAATGTATCTGAAAATGGAGTAAAGATATTTTGCCTTTGGAGAGATGGAGGCGCATGTGTTGCTCTCCGGATCATGTTCCAGCGTCCAAAAACACATCAAGTTTAACAATGCGAAGAACAGAACCACAAGAACCAAAATGCGTCTGCTGTTTTTCACTGTGCAGATTTCTCTGGCTTTAATTGGCAGATAGATGTTCAAGAGCCTCTCGAACGCTGTCGCAGCTAAAGTCGTGCTGGAAGTGTGAGCGAATCTGCAAAAGCAACGAGCTACTTTGCAAATTAAAATCCTGTTCCAGAAATTCAATCCACAGACGTGTTCTTGACAACCTACGCTTTGGTGTGTGTTGAGAGGAGATGTGTTCAGAAAGGGCACTTACACGTAGTAGAAGTAGTACCACGTCTGGCAGCTCCTGGAGCCCCACCTAGTGTAGGGTGTCAACCTCCAGTGAGAGACGTACCCGACCCACGTGATGAAGCACCCGCTCCACAAGTTGCCTGAAACAATTCTCCGTGGAAATTTCGTTGATGTGCTCTGTGAAGTGAACGACTGTCGATCAAAATGGCGTGTTTGACATTTTTATGGGTGTCCGTGACAAAGTCAGTTGATGGTGAGACAGAAATTTGAGAACGAATCGACTGAACTCAAATCGAATGTTGAGGAGAGCCGGTCAGCCGTTTTGGAATGAGCGACATTCATGCACGTTTCAGACTTGTTCTCGTTTTCATTCACTGTGCGAACTATCCGTTGTGGTGAGAATGCTTCAAAATTTGTGCCAAAAGCGTGCAGCAGATGGTAGACAACAGACTCCCACAAAGTTTTGACATTTGAGAACATGCTAGGTTGCGATAGAATCACACGGGCAATTGTTCTGCAGATACGAGGCCTGAACAAAGAGAACATCCGCTCATGTGGAATGGTGTCATTCACCGACGTTGCCCAGAATCTCGCCATTTAGCCACGTAAATGTTCCACTGTGCTTTGATTCACATTTGCGTTGGTCATTTTGCGAAAATGTGTGTCCATTGCTGCGTGTATATATATATTTGCAAAAGTCACGAATCACGTGCTGCTTGGGAGCCTTTCTGCAGGTGACTCTCCTCAATTTCGACTCAGCATCTTGTGTTTTTCATCCAAAGAGACGAAACACCGACTTTGCTGCAAGTTTTCAGGACAGACCAAAGATCGTCTCCGTTTTGAAACATCAACCTTGCGGCAACAATTTGTCTTTGTCATCGCCATGTGAGACCAGTCGCCTCCGTCCCGGCAAAAAGTGTTGACTCACCCATGTCAGCCAGAGCAAGCAGGGAGAGGTACGTGCACGTGGAGAGTTGTCGCAGCTTGCCTCTTTGCAAAACCACAAATGACACCGTGTTTCCTGTGAACAAAACAATAAGGTCAAGTGACTGTGCAAATTTTCCACAGCGAGGGAGGCGCACTTGGTGGTGGAAGGAACTTCCACTCACAGGCGTCTCAGAAGTCACAATTTCCAGAGATATCTGCTCACAGCCCAATCTGTCATCTATGATAAACTCTATCGATGACCCATCAGACAGATCTGCCGAAGCCACGACTTTCAGTTACAACGGAGGCACCAATTCCTTTTCATGCAGATTCTACTGTCGTTCCAGCAGTCCAACAGATCTGGCATGGGGCACAGGAGCCCAATCTGGGCCTGAGACTCACCAATTGTGCCCAACGTGACCAGGATTGGTCTGCAGATGATGTTGATGAGGTTTGATATACGCTCCTCTCTGTTCGCCTCTTCTGTGATGTTTGACGAAATTTCTGTGAAATTCGTGACACCTGTTGGACTGAAGTTTTCCGTCACGTTGCCTGGTGTATGTGGGAAGTCAGTTGTTGAAGCAAAATAATGAAAGAAGGTTTGATTCTGCTCCATGTTTGTGGTCAAACGTGCGCACACAGAGAAAAAACACTGCCCTTTGTTCGCGTTGATCCTTCGCTTTTGTGGCCAGTATCAGTTCGAGTCGGGTCCGCTCTCCACAGTGGCTTTGTTCGCTTTGTGTTCAAAGCCTTGACAGCTTTCTCTTTCCACTAGAGCGTGGGAAGAGGGCGCTGATGCCAAAAACCTGCACCAGAGCTTCCGTGTGTCGTTTACGTTTTCCCTTTTCTGCAATCAAAACATTAACCAATGCACATTTGGCATTTGCGGAAATGGAGTAAATCTTTCCCCTGCACTCCCTACACATCACTGAATGTTTTCCGGGTACCCGATGTCATGTTGTGATTGAGTGCCGCAATGCTCGACGGAACGACTGTGGGGTTGCCCGAGTTTTGACGAAGCTGCTTCGTTGCTGTCGCCAACGCAACGGGAGCCCCAATCAAGTTTTTTTTTTTGGGGGGGGGGGGCATTTTCAGTGGGATTCCGATCTTGTCTTTCCCGCACAATAGGGCAAAATTTGCGGACAATCAAACACCGGGCATTTTCACAAATCGTCGAGTGTACTTGAATCGTTCTGGGCTCTTCAACATTCTTTGTGCCTTGTTTGCGAAACAGCCACCAATTTCTTTTGCGAAGCATGCGCACAGAGAAATCCGTTTGCTGAAAACTTTCTGGGAATTTTCTCCGTCAGTGACAATTTCTCAAGCAAATCGTGAGAATGTTGCAGCTTGACTCGAACTTCAAAGTTGAAAAATTCCCATATGTCTGAGGCACATCGAATGTGTTTGATACAGACACTTTTCGTCGAGTGCATCTGTAAGGAAATAGCTTGATTTTCTCCTTGGGCTGATTCACACAAACACATGGATCCAGGTTTAAGCAAAGTTCTAAAAATTGTCACCAGAACATCGGCGGTTGCAACAGGAAGGGCAGAACAAGGGGTTGGGGTGCGCAGATTTCCATTGTGAGTGGGCCTTGTCAAGGGCTAGCCTTGGCTCTTGCTTTTGGACTGAACGGTAAAAAAGAAACTGAGGATGGTTGGGAAAATGATTCACTGCATGAGACACGCAAGGTGGACATTTCTCTGAGGGAGCCCAGCAGAACACTGCTTGTTGGAGTGAAAGAAAATCCCGCTGCATAGATCAGTTGTTTTTTTGCGATGCAACTTGAACAGGAATGAGAAAGATCTCATTGCTGCTTGTCTTTCTGTTTGGCTGTAAGATTTCTTCTATTCGACACATCTACCGGTATATGTGTGGCCACTGAAAGCATGCAAACAAGTCGTTCAGATCAAGACCGTCAAAGAAGCCACTGAAAAGGAACCGCGGAATGCAGAAACAGCACCAGGAGTGAATGACTCGTGGACAACAGAGCAACTGATGATTCCGACGAGTAACCCACTGATGTTCACGAATGGACAGAAGGAAAGGTTGCAGCTGAATGTGCTGATACCGAGATATGAGGGGTCAAAGTTGTGGCCGAGTTCTCTAGGCTCCTCCGCTGTGTGAAGAAGCTAAGAACGGGCAACAAAGACTTTGCATGCAAAGGTCGAAACGCTTACGACGTGAGACACAACCATCCAGCCCAAATATCGCCAGTGTGTGCGTGAAAATGTCCTCTGCTGCAAACCAAAACTGGATGTTCAACCGATGTGTTGACTTTCGTCAAAGCCAAATGGAAGCCGACTTTGGACGCAAGTTTCAAAGCTTCAAGAAATTCAACCTGTTTTGCAAAACTGAACACTTTATTTTGTTCTTCTTTGTTTTTGTCCCTGCACTGAGTTTGGTGGACGAGGAGGGAATGTTGGATGTGCGATTGAGGGAGACAGAAATAGAACAATTAAAAATTTAACTTGTTTCTTGTGTTCTGTCCTGGCGAAATAATTATCTTTGTAGTCGTCAGCAGATGTAAAACTAATTTCTGCCATGTTTTAATTTTGCCGCAGATCTACTTTTATTTGGAACGACAATTGTTTTCTATGGCTTTTGAAGCTATCGCAAACCTGCGCTCCGTGGAATTGACCCTGACTTTCAAAATTTGAACAGGGGAAAGCAGAACTACACACAAACAAAAGCAGTGTCTGCTGTGTTGGGAGGTCCCAGTCCCTCAGGATCCACTCCTGAATCTGTCTGTTTGATGTCCCAGCGCCATTCTCCAGTCGGCTCGATCTGAAACTCAGAGAAAAACTTCAGGGAAAACTCAGCATCATCTGTGCAACAAGAGTTGCGAATCGGGCTCTGAAGAGTTTACGTCAACTTTCATCGCGCTCGCAACTACCAAGAGTACCTTCTCCATTTTTATTTTTGTTACTCTGCTCAAAGAAGTCTCCAAAACAGTTATTGATCGTGGTGTTTGAAGGCACAAGTCCTCGAAATTGGAGCAGTATTTTTCATAGCCATGGACCCAAGCACCACCGACGGGATTGGTAAGTCTTTCGCAAAGAGCCCTGGGCTGAGGAACGACCCAAGCATGGAATGATTTTGTTCATGATTTTGTCGGACGATGTTTTGAAATCTTGAGGTTCCTCAATTGGCTCTTCGAGACAAGTTCAGAGTCGCCGTTGATTCAGTGAAAGGTGTCACTTGTGTGAGTCTCTTTCCGAGGAACAATCTGACGAATTCTTTTCTGAACTGACTGTTTCCCAAAATGTACACCACAAAGTTGAATGCGTGGTTGCTGTACAACAAAATGAGAATGGTTGCGTATGTGTATGTGGACATGTTGGAGTCTGCGCTGTAAATTATTGCGTAAGGTAAGGTGAAGATGATGAACAAACTACAAGTTCCCACGAGCATCAAAGTCACACTATTTGCTGCTTTCGACAAGGCACTGTTGTTCAGGTTGCTCTGGCTGGTTGAATACCTAGACATCAGAACCTTTGTTACAATTGCAGTGTTGGAGCAGACCATGAGCCCAATTGGCAAGTAGGAGTAGAAGGTCGCATCCACGTATTTATAAATTCGGTACATGTTCTGTTCTTCCAAGGAAATCTGGCAGTCATTCTCTTGTGCGTTGTACTCCACCATTTTGAACCACAATGCATCAAAAATACTGAAAAACAGGACAACGACCGCCATGACACGCCTGCTATTCTTCACAGTGCAAAGCCCTCGTGCTCGGATGGGGAAGAAGAGGCTGAAGAACCTCTCCACAGATGTTGCGGTCAATGTCATGGTGGAGATGTGGCTGAACCTGCAAACAGAAATGTACAATGGTTGTTTTGACAGAAGAAGTTTCGGCCACAAGTTCCTTCCAGCCAGGAAGTGAGACTGGAGACGAGCAGTTGAATTCCTTGATGCCATTCGACCACCGGGCACGACTCACGGGACAAAGGTTCGGAGCTGATCTTGTTGCCATCAAAACGGGCGGAGCGAGGGTTTGGGTCCCTCCGGCGACAATGTAGGAGTTGTTGGGATCTGACTGGTTCATTCCAACATGGCGGTGAGGTACGTGAGCAAACACACATCCAAAATGTTTGTGTTGGCAGTGATTTGTGTCTCTCATCAGTTGAAAAGGACACACACGATCCTGGTCCCGATGTCTGATTGCTGAGATTGGTGGTGATGATGCTCAAGACGGAAATTGGAAACACATACTTTCAAGTTTTGCTGAAAGAGACACTGGCAAAGTTCTCCACCCATCCCAGAGCCGCGCAAGAAGGTCAAAGACGCTTGCAGGATCAGTGCAAGAAAAAACGGGGAGAAGGGCACTATGCAAACAAGGATGCATTTCGCGCATCCAGTTCAACGAGCACGGAGTCCGCGCCCAAATGAAAACAACTCACGCGAAGTACGTGTGGTACCATATTTGGCAGCTCGTTGTCTTCCACCGCGTGTAAGGCTTGTACTGCCAGTTGGTGACGTATCCGACCCACGTTATGAAACAACCGGACCACAGCATTCCTGGTCAAGCAGACAGAATCACTTGTGCGTGTGCGTGCGTGTGTGCATGTGCGTGTGCGTGTGTGCGTCAGAGGGCCATGTGGGAGAGAAACATTCTCAAGTTGTTGTTCACGCAAATTTTGCTTGTCTGGTTTCATACGCGTAAGTTTGACTCGCAAATAAAATACGGCCACTCCAAGGATGAATCGTCCTGCTGTTGTTCCCGTGGTCGTTTCATCTTCTTTTGTGTGCTTCTGTTGGGCTTCTGCGTCTGCGTCTGCACGTTCGCCCGATTTATGCCGTTTCATGCATGTTATTTTCCGTCTTAGTGGATTTGGTGCCAAGTGGCATCACTCAACGTCAGCTTTTGGGGGGCTTGTCCACAGAGTTGGCAATGTTGTGATATTCAGGGCTCGAACACTTCTTGTGTATTTTCAAGTGACCCTCCCCCCAGACGCGGATCTCTTGGACTGTGCCCTTGAAGTGCTAACAGAAAGTTGCCATCTGAAGTACAAGCGAATTAATGGAGCCCCTACCTGCCGTAAATGTTTGCAGACAATCAGCAGATTGGACTTGCGGGTGTGCGAGTACATTGTGGTTGCGCATTACTCACCTAAATCAGCCAGAGCGAGGAGAGAGAGGTAGGCGCAAGTCGACAGTTGTCGCAGCTTGCCTCTCTGTAGAACCACGAACGAGACGATGTTTCCTGCAGAGGGAGAGACGCACATGTTGGCAAAACAGGAAATGGCACAAGCTCAGTCGGACGGGAACATCTGGGCATCAAGTGTCTGTTTCGTCTCCACAGAAGAAGGCCTCAACAGATGGAGTCCCCATCCCGAAAGCCACCACGAAGACAGTCAATGTCACAATCAAGAAATGGACGGACTCCTTGTGCAAAAAACACGTCACAAGTTATTTGTTGGCAGATGAAATGTGATGTTCTGTCTTCTAGAAAAAAACAGCGACGAGAAATTCTGTTGGATGTGTATTGACGTCTTTCACAGAGTGGAATGTTTATGTAATTCGGGAGCAGAAGAAGTTTCATAAATGTCACAATCTTTCTTCATAACTCAGCCTGATTGCCAGCGATGTTTTAACCTTTGTTCTCACTCGTGTGAGTCTTCATTTGAAAGTGTTTGTTTGTTTGTTTCTTTTCTCTTTGAGACACCAAGGTCGTATCAAGTGGGGCCGCACATGACTTGAACCCTCTGCCTTTGTCCCCGAACAAAATTGATTTGTACCCTATTTGTGAGTTGCCTGCTCACAACATTCTTCCTTTCTGTTGAACACTGTGTTTTGATCAGCTCCCACTGGCGCTTTCCCCCTTGACCAAATTCCAGACCTGCCTCCGCACACACACACACACACACACACACACACACACACACACACACACACAGAGTGTCGTATCCCTTTGGTACACGGAGTGAGTGCACGGAAGAACGATTACATACTTCAGTCAAACAGTTTTGAACAAAGTCACGTTCTTCAGCTGAAACTTTTTGAACAAAGGCTTTGATTCTCCTGTCTCACAAACTGTTGAACTTTTTAAGTTGGTGCGCTGAATTGAACCAAAGCTGAAGCGATTCTGTGCTTCGATGACAGTCGGTACTTCAGGTACAGCGTACTTTTTAGGTGATTTGAGGTGGCTTGCGCGATTTGGACTCAAATGAGCCAAATCGGTGCGAGCCAAATCAAAGCACCTACAGGCAGTGTCTTCCAAAAGTATGTGTACACCTGTTTCATGGTCAAGATGAGGATTGATTTGGGATCCTTTGGGCTCTTTTGGTTCATTTTGGGTCAGGGATAATGCATGTGGAAGGAATTTGTCAAATTTGAATTTTTGTATTTCTGAGGTCAAAAAGGTCAAATTTGGAAGTGTGGAAAAAATAGGGTGTGAATGTAGAAATGTGTCTGTATCTCAGAAGGTACAAATATTTGGTGAAAGAAGTATATTGATGAAATGTAGTATATTGTATGGGGGTTTGAGAGGTAACATTTGATTTTTGATTTTTGAAAATTTTTATATGGTTTTTAGGTGGGGCTAAAGTTAAGGTTGAAAAATCATTTTTTTGATAAAAAATTTGAAATGGATATTGGGCAATTATTTTGGTTATATGTGGATATTGTTCTGAAACAATGTGTAAAGGTCCATTTGGTTAAATTTGTTTCATTTGCATGTGTGCTAAATGAGTTCCCAAATTGTGAATGTTGAGTGAAAAAGTAAGAATTTTTGACAAAACAAAGTGAGCAAAATCAGAGTGAGCGAAATCAGAGTGAG
>JAAUXT010146655.1_pt1 | contig 29067 bp, 33 predicted proteins | sample 7278171 | NCBI WGS metagenome assembly JAAUXT01 (sample SAMN14350112, study PRJNA611818) | marine sediment metagenome | isolation source: surface marine sediment (1.8m) | place: French Polynesia: Moorea | collected 2018-08
CCCCCCCCCCTGGGCTGGCTGGCAAACTCAACATGGAAATTTTCAAAATTTTCTGAAATGGCCAAAAAATCTTTCGCATGAACGGCGTAAGACCGCACGCTTTTCAGGCGGTAGCCTTCTTGTTGAATGATGTTTTTGTTCTCATATTGCCCATAACACACATTGAACACACAGTTCTGATACGTCTGTTGCCTCCTTGAGAACACTGTACCAGATGCTCCGTGTTGATAGAGAGAAGAGTGAGTTTTTGTGTGGATGTGTCTCTCTCTCTCTCTCTCTCTCTCTCTCTCTCTCTCTCTCTCTCTCCATCTCCACACGTGTGCAGGTGTGTTTCGGCGTTTGCCCTGAACAACCTGAGCCCAACGTCAGACAATCTTCATTCGCTCATAGAAAATTGCCCGCAGCGATAATTCAGGCAAAGGTGGTGGTGGTCAGCCGTTTGCTCACAGGTGAACGAAGGTCAGATTGGGAAGAGCAGAGTGTCATCTGTTATGAGTATCCCTTCCGCGCAGCCCATTCATAAAGTGGCAGAATGTTCCAGGAAGTGATCCATTTATCAACTGCCTCGTGAAATTCAGGGCGCATAAAGATGGATAAATGGCAGATAAACTTGTTTGTGTCCCCCGGATAGCCATTTGGTCTGCAATGTGGACTAAAGCACCGCCAGATCGTGTCTGTTTGATCAGCCCCAATTACAGAAAATGAAAACAGAATCGATGTTGCAGACACTTCCTGTTCCGGGTTCTTCTCCTTTTGGGGATGCGTGTTCAAAAGCCTGGATAGGGTTGACAGATTCTTGTTTCAAGGAATCCTATGGTTTCTTCATATCGTCGTAAATTGAGATGAAAGATCAGACCGCAACTCCCATCCATCTAGTTACGTTTGATGTGATACTCGCACAATGCATCTTGATATTTTGCCTGTGCACAGATGTGCGCCGAAGAGAGCTTGTGCGAACTCTGTATCGTCACAGCTTGGTTGGCAAAAGGGAAATCCCTGCGATCTTTCTTCCATAGCCAGTGTGCTGGTGTTCCTCGGGAATGCTGGCTTTTACGAGGCTTGAGGAATGTGCATTAACGGTATTACTTGCAATAGGGATGCATCTGCCACGCCATGAATACATCGTAATCAAACGAATGGGGAGACTGATGCAGTTAGCAGAACAAAAGAACGCATTCATCACTGCATAGGTATTAGCGGCACATGCAGTGCGTGCATTTCAAACGCAAATGCCGTATTTTGCATGTATTTAGTAAAAAAGTTGAAGCATCAGTATTCAAAGTATTTTGGATCTAATTTGATAACGATTCAACGGAACTTATACTGCAGTGTTGGGTGCGGCCTGGCTGAGGCATTGATTCTTGCTTTGACCGGCATCTGCTTTCGAAAGGTAGTAACATATCACCAAGCACACAATCGTGAAAAGCTTTTTGCGTGTTGATACATTCACGGTATCGTTGTGTAAGCTGAGCAGTACTTTCAGCGTGACAGTACAAACAAAAAGTGTGCAGATGACAACAGTACTCAGTTTCTCATGTCTTCCAGGTGCATGCGAATGATCGATGAACTGTCTGTCCATTGTGCCCACCTGGTTGAGTATCAAATGGTATGTTGTGTCAGCTTTGGGATGTCGGCTTTTGTCAACTTGGTTCGTCACTGACTGACTGACTGTGGATAAATGAACGGATGGATGGACAGACACGCGTGCATGGATTTTTGTAGGTTTGCGCACGAAGTAAAGGTGAGCAATGAAGGCACAAGAAAGCAAAAACGTCTCTTTTAACGAGAACACTGAAATGTCGCAGTTGGTTTCAGAAGAGCAGCACATGAGCCTGAGTTCCAAGACTTTCCCATGCTGCACATCTGCGGAAGTGAATGCTTGAGATTCTTCCATCTGGGAGGTCGGCATGCGGAACTGCATCAAGCGTCTGATCTTCCTGACACCGTCATGCACCTGCACCGACATCCTGGAAGAATTTCAAGGGGAATGGAGACCACTCTCCAGCTGCCTTAATCGCAGGCTCGTGGCTTCAGATACCATCCTGACCTTCAAACACCTCTTGAACTCCTGTGCAGAAATGTTTGCCCTGCATGACCAGGTCGCCAGTCAGATGGTCGGTGCTGAATAAGCTGTCACTCGTGGCACTGCAGTTACCCGCGGTGAATGAAGCGTAAACGCACAAGCGCTGCACTGCCTGTGATTCACTGTTCGCTCCGCAATCCGGTTGCATCTTTAGAAATCTGTTTGAAAGGGGGAAACATTAGACTGCGTCGGTATCAGAGCTGAAGCAGCCTGCACAAAAGGGGAGAGCTGCATCGATGCGTGCAGTTTGAATGGAGTGATCAGGGGCAGGGCAGAAACACTCCCACTTTGTGCAGGGAGCAGAAGCAGTGTTGGTGTCCGAGGGTGTATGCAGTGTCCATTGCGATTTCCGTTATTTCGTGGAAAAGCTGACAATTCAATAAGTTGAGGCTGAAGCTGTTTTGAGTGGAAGTGGAAAAGCTGGGAGCACAAACACTCCCGCTGGAAGAATGCTTTCCTTTGCACAGCTCAATTAACATGAAGCCTGCAACAATGAAAAGATAACAAGTTGCCTTATTAACTTAGTATCGACGGATACTCTGCAGTTGTCTTTTGCGCTTCTTTTGACTGATGCGAACCAAACTTGACAGGAATAGCATGATGGACCCCTTCTTGGGCTATCTTGGCTGAAGCAACCCAACTTTTGCGAGAGAGTTGCTGCAGATTTATCAGAAGACTGATTTGATTACACGTCGAATAAGAACGAGATTGGAGCTGTACCGTGGATATCTGCTGAACCATTATGATTCACATAAATATTTGATGTCCGTGGTTGAAATTCACTTGGTGCAGAGATAGGGAGCAGATCCTCGGGGAGTGCATCGCTGTGCAGCGTGGCATGTTCAGTCAACAACAGACGTGCTGGAGGCTCGAAGGCTAACTGCAACGCTTCAGCAAGAATCACAACGGTTCTTTGACAGTGTTTGCCAATGCGACGATATCTCAACAGTGGAGCAGGCATTGTTGTCATCCTGTGCAAGGAACTGCAGGAAATCTTGTGGGGACATATTGAAAGAATGTGCATGCAGTCTGGCAGCTGATTTGGTCCGTGTGCGGGAATGTTAAGGAGCGCTACACCTGCCAACAGGGGAGCAGGGTGAGCAATGGCAGGTCGCTATTGTTTCCAGCAGATGACAAATGCGTCGCATGGAATATGCTAAACACGCTACAAACGCCTCCGGAACTCGCAGAGATGAGAAAGGAAGTGCTCAGAGAATGACTCTCGCTCGCTTTAACGTGACTTTTTACTGAAAGAAAGAAGTTCAATTCAGTCGCCGGCGTGACTTCTGTGCAGTGAATACCTGAAACTCTTGACAGCTTTGTTGTGAAATGAATTCATTTTTTGTGAACAACATTTGAAAATGTTCGTGCATTTGCCAAACTGAATTCTTTGGTCATTTTGACTTGATTTCTGCTCAAGTGAACGTTTGACTCGGGCTGTTGGCAGCAAATCCTGACATGGATGGATACATAAGACGGATGTCAGGGTTCCTTCAGGGAGCGAAAGATGTCATTCTCAACAACTCGGATATTTCCGTCACTGACACAGGTGAGAAACGCAACATTGTAGCGTAACCTTTGCCTTCACAAGGCGATTCGTGATGAGCAGCCTTTGGTCAGTGTCAGATATCCAGGGTCCGCATTTGTCGTTGTTACTCGGTACGATCATTTATTGTTTTACTTTGATGCAGCCCAGGAAGAGTCTCCTTTTTCAAAGCACCTCTTGTGTTTGATGATTTACTGCACGTGAATTTCAAAAGCAACCTGAGGCTGAACCTGGCACATTGTGAGCCCCTTGTGTGCCTGAAATCCATGTGGCTCACAGGCTGAGGTGCTTCGTATTTTACTTGTTGTTGACACGGCAACCATGTGTAAATTTCACACGTGTGTGGTCGACTGTCACCTGAGGCCGCAAAACACGCAACTGGACCTTGTACATTTCAGAAAATTTCCAGTGAATTCTGGTTCTGGGAAGAGACTGGGTGTCGAAAATGTCCGGGAAGTCCATCGAACTCAACGTCTGGTTCTTCAACTGGAGCGTTATGATTTCTGTGATTAGGTCAGAAACGAGGTGTTTTCTGCAAGAAATTCCAGAACGGGTCACAGCAAAAGAAACCTCAGTCACACGCAGAACCAATAGAAGGCGAATAAGGATGATGAAGAACCAATTTTCGCGCTTTGGGTTGGGGTGACAGCTTAATTTCCTCTTGTGTGTGCATTGTCAGCCGACTTCCCTCCAGTTGTAGACTTGAATACTCAATGCCGCGGTTGCGCATCAGAAGGCGGCGTAACATAATGTTTCGCCATGGAGCCTATCTACACGTCGAACCGAATCGGATTTGTTGCCGAGCATCTGGTGAAACCAGACAAAGACAGTGTCAGTTCCCAGACAGAAAACCGATTGCCAAACTTTCCACAACAAGCGTATTTTTCCAAAGTTACTCTGTTTGAAGCGCTGTTTCTTTTTTGATTTGCCTTCTGCCTTCTGTTTGGCCAGTTTTGCTGAACTTGATGTTGGTGGAGGCAAAAACCATGAGACGCAAAGGGCGAAGAGGGAAGACCAAAAACTTTAAGTGGGAAAGCCTCGTAACTGCAGCAGACATGCACAAAATGGGACAAGTTGCACAAAAGCGCACATCCCCTGAGCACAAATGATGTGTTCAACTTGAGCAATGACTCCAGTGTAACTGCGACAGTGCGTGTGAACGAGAGCAACGCGTGGCGGCTCATGCCCTGGACTCTCTGCTACAACAGCGAGTGGATGGGGATTTTGCCATTTCCCACTCTTTGGACCCCACCTGAGGTCAACAGCGGCGTTTCTCGTGTTGTTGTGTGCGACTGCAGAGTGGCGCCATGGAACTTGCAGGCGCCAGAGCCAATGATGTTCGCTGGTTTGTTTGGTGGCCAGATTTCAGCAGACACCATTTAATTCGCATTTTGTATGCGGCCTGAAGTGTGCTTTGGTCTGTTCGTAACAGTGATTTGTCTGGCCCAGCTATAGTGCTGTTCGATAGATTGTAATTCCAGATAAGGACGGTCAAGTGTGACTTGGTTTCTGTTTTGCCTCGATCTGTGTGTCTTCTGGGAATAACTTGATTCGGCAAACACGGCAGAGAAATTACGTGCAACGTTAATGTTCTACCATTTGTAGCTGGCATGAGAGAACTGTTCACTTTTGATTTTTGCATTGCTTCCAACAGACACGTTCTTCTTTGACTTTCTTCCAGCAAGGAGCGCAACACAGGAATGGCGACAAGTGGTGGTGAATCTTGCAAACCCAACACCACGCCATTTTGTTTGGTTCCAGTCAAAAGCGAGAGCTGGAATCACCCTCAAGAATTCACAAACAAATTCGCGTTTCGCGGGTGTCGCCACTCCCCTGCGAGTGTCTTTCAACGAGTCTAATTATGAAAGCTCCATTGACACCAGAATATCACTGCAAATTACCACTGAATGTTGGTATTGTTGTGTGTTTTATCGATTGAGTTTTCCGTGTTCAACACAATGGCCAAACAGAGCTGGCAATGCTTTTCAGATACACGATATCTGTCAAAAGGTTCTTTTGTGTCTTTGATTTTATCGAATACGCTTTTAATTTTGCACAACGCGATTAACTTTCAGCATGGGTGTAGTTCACACACTGGTTCCTGTTGCGTTTCATGTGGAACTTGGAGTTTGTCAATGAATTTTTAATGGCAGCTGCTCGCAAATGGAAGCTACACATTTCCCTTTCAAACAGGGAGATTGGCCTCTGATTGTGCTCCAACTCGTGTTCAAAACACGGGTGAGTATTCGCTTGTGTGGAATAATTTTCGTTGAAAATTAGCTTGATATCTTTTGAAAGATCTGTACTTTCAACAGTCATCTGTGGTGTGTGTTTGTCTTGCTTCCCCCAGTGGAAGTGGTCTCGTCTTGACTGACTCAGGTTCAAAGGAGAACGTCGTCGGAGATATCCACGGATGTTCTTGTCACCGTTGTTCTGATAACAATTTTGTATTCAGAAAGGTCGCATCTATGAATACTAAAATGGGTGTGTGTGCAATTGTCTGGGCTGCAGCGCCAACAAATTGATCCTCCGCGACTCGAGAGGAATAACCCAATTGGATGAGGTCACAGTCAGACTATCGCAATGCTTTGGGGCTATCTGGGCGAGAATTTACGAGTCTCGAAGTGCCCTTGTGCACCGAACGCTTTGTATGACATTATCAACTGTGGCTCCCGTTCGTAGCATCTGCAGCTTGTACTCACAGCTGCAGAAGCCACCGGAACTATTATGGTTCGGCGGAACACTTTTCAACTGTTGTTTATTGACGACTTCTCCCGGCGAATTCAGACAATAGGACTCTGATGGAACCCTTGACGAAGCTTTGCGGAAAGATCAAGCGACAAGCTTGTGTAAACATAAGCTGTCGCCATCGCATGTAAAACGAGGAAGGGCTTCCATGGAATTAAAAGATCGGCAGAAATTTGCGATCTGAAATTTATTGGATGGAAATGGCTTGTGTTGGCAGAACACAAATGTCCATTGATGTTCGGCTTGTTACATGGTGTGTATCCACTCATTAACACTTGAAATATGGCTCCAAAATTGATTGCCAAATTTGTTCTCCCAGATGTGAATGCAAACTCCATCATTTCGCAGTTTTGTTGTGTTCAATATTGCCATTTTCAACTGAAGTACTTCAAGTGGAAAGAAAATGGAATTCTCAGCTGCGGCAGTGGATAACAATGAATTTTTGGGATGTGTGAGACAGTGTTTTGCGAGGAGACAGAGAAGACAAAACGGTAGGGACAGGCAAACCGTGATGTTTTTCCCACACCAGCGTTGTTGATTCTTGTTCCCAAGTGGGTTGAAAGAATAAGACATCTTGGCAGAGTCAATTCTTTTCGAGATTCCACTTTGAATTGTGTGCTGGTATCTGCAGCAGCCACACCGAATCACCAAGACGAACGCAAGGCAACGCAAGACAACGTGTGTTCTCAGGTTCTGCCTTGACCATGTTGGGATTTCTTCTCCGAGATATTGTGTTCGCAGGAAATGTTGTGTGAAATGAAGTAAATTGTGATTTCAAGGTCCAGCATGGAATTTCTGACATTCAATTTCGGAACATTCCCAGGGGACTGGCGAAGAGCGTTGGCAATGAGGAGTCACGAAAATGTGCTGTGCGGTGCTCAGTTACATGGAGCTCGTCCTTCACGAACTTCTCGAGAGTGTAGCTTTTCCTGGTCCTTCGTCAACAAGAATATTTATCGCGGTTATTCTATTTTATTCGTGTGTGTGTGTGTGTGTGTGTGTGTGTGTGTGTGTGTGTGTGTGTGTGTGTGTGTGTGTGTTTTCATGTCGGTGGAATCCTGAAAAATCCACTTTTTTCGTGGGGCTGCTTTTTGAGAACCGATCAAGTAGAACCGTAGGTGCAAGAAAACGGAAATAAAGTTACGCAGTGGTCAATATGTTTGCCTTGTGATACCTCGACCAAGAATTTCTCGTATGTGCTTGGAAAAATAAGTCAAAACGCGTTGCACTGGTCTTTGAATTTGTAGTGTTTTCCCCTCGTGCAGTGCGAGAGACCAAGACGAGAACACGTCGTGACTTTTCTTCGCACTTGTGGCAGCTCACGACTCCTGTGGGATGAAGCAAAAAGAATTGTCAACCATAATTTAGCTAATTTGGACACAACATCCAGAATACACGTCTGCGTCAGCATTGCAGGGATTTGAGCTGTTTCCTGTGCTGTGGTTCTGCTGCTTGTTGAGCGGCAGCCTCACCATCACCACATTTCAGTCTCATTGCTGTCGTGCGGAACGGATCCTGTCTCCGCATATGAACGAAATCAAGTCGTGCTTGTTTCTCCTTGATAGCAGCGAGAACCAGATCTGCTGTGGTCAAGCGTGAACTTTCCCTTTGGTCGCTCACAGGTTCTTCTGTGTCCATTTCAGTGGAGCGCCTGCGGGAGCACTGGGAGGAGGCCAACTCGAAGGTGGCGGTGCGCAAGAACCAGCTGGACGACATGCTGCTTGAGTGCCGCCAATTCGACGAGTCACACGCCGAGTTCAACCGCTGGCGCCAGAGCGTCGAGGACGAGCTGAAGGCCAAGGGACCCATCGGCCAGACGGTCGACGTGCTCGAGACGCAGATCAAGGAACACAAGGTGCGTCCGCGTCGTGTGACGCAGGTGTAGCTTTGATTTCTGAATCCATGCTCATTTGGTTGAGAAATTTCCCCCCCCCCCAACAAATTTCATTCAGAATTAAGTCGCGGAGAATTAGCAGCGTTGATTATTTGTTTGCAGCGTGCTGGTTGTCTCTGGTGTGTTTCTTTGTTTTCTCCTGCCAGCAAAGAGGCAATCGAGTGCTCGAATCGCTGGATGTTCGTCACTGAGTCTGGAGGGACGAGAGCATTTTATTGCAGCGTTGCCGTCAATGAGTCTGGACGCAAGTGTTGGGCAAACAGGCGAGATGCGAGCGCAGATAGTCTCTATGACAAGTAGATGTAGTGCTTGTCACAGGAGCAGTTTGGATTGACGTCCTCCTGTGACTACTGTCCTTGTCATGGACATGAAGAAGCAAGAGCACGTGACTTGTAGAGTCCAAATCAGCTTCGTTGCTTTGTTTTGTTTTCTTGATTTTATCAAGCTGATGCTTACTTAGGTGACGTGGTTTTTGGTTGGGGTTCAGTCAAGAAGGGTCTGTGGGCTCGAGGAGAGTCTGTTCTGAGTGTTTCCGGTCTTCTGGCGAGGAATGGAACTTTTCTGGGGTCGTGCTGGCAAAAGCTTTGATCCAGTTCTGGCGCAAAACCAAAACATTTCCGAGGGATGAGTGGACAAAGGCGTCTTGCAGCTTTCAGGAAGAACCGCTGCACCAGCGCCACTTGAGGCTGTGAAGCACAAAGTGGAGTCCACGGCGCGTCTGCACCGGACGACCTGCCGGAGATGCCTGGAAACGAAATTAGACAGTCACAGTTGTACAAATCTCAATCTGAGGAATCTGGAGCTGCTTTGCTGCAAGAGGCTGTAAGCCATTGTATCCTAACAGGGTAGAATCTCCTTTCTTTTCGTCTGCAAATTTGCATTTTAGATGGAAGAGTTTTTCTCTTACCTCGCCCAATACACATTGGGAGGCCATTCAAACAGAGCTGACGATAAAATCTAGACCGGCTTGTTTTCAATTTGCATGGTAATTGAAGTCAACGACAGCAGTACGGACAGTTGCGATTGGAAAATGTTTTGTATGGGACTTGCCTTGTTTGTGCTGCGCTTCAGCTGAAGTAGGGAGCCGTTTGAAGGGTCTTTTTGCAGCGGAATCCAAAGCAATCCATTTGGCAGTACCCAGTGCCACAGTGGATTTTAATTCACAGCTGCATATTGAATTTCACTGCGTTGTTGCGTTGGTGCCGGAAGCATTCAGTTTGCCAGAAGATACTTCACTCGTCATTTTGGTCAAAATTCCAATGATCACGTTCAGCTCCCGACCACCTGTGGGTCGTTGGTTTCCTCGGACAAATGTCACAAAAACGTTGCATGGAATGCGAGAACGAGTGGCATGCTGCGCGTCTGTTGTGGAGCTGCGACACCAGTCTGAGGAAGGGGCGCTCCATCGCTGCACTGTAGAAGGTGTAACCCCCATGGGAGTAATGTTTCATTGATGTTAGTTACCCTCACTGTTCCAGAGGTTTAGAACGACAGTTGCAGTTTTTGTGTTCGGGAGTTGACAAAATAATTTGAACTGCAAATCTTTTATCTGAGGGGCGTGTGGTTCTGATGCCATAAGACTTGCAATTCAAAAGTTGTTTGCCAACAACTCATAACCAAAAACAAAGCCTCTGAGGGACCAAGCCTCCTGGAAGCGGCCTGTCCAGTGCATCCCGGCCTTCTTGTTGCCAAGTTCTTTCGTATTTGGGCTGGCAGACTGAAGAAACATCTCGTGTGTGTAGTTGTTAGGCTTGAGATGTCAGCTGTGGAAGAGCTCGAGTGTTGGGTGAGTGAGGGAATGTCTCTGCGAGCAGTGAGCGGCAGGCAGATTGAGATTTATCCGCGGCTCGCGTCCGATGCGCTGAACGTGCGGAGGCAAGAGCAAGTGACTCGCGTCATCTAAATCAACTTCATGGCTGTATTAGTTTATTTCTTTGCACTATCCCTTCACTTTGCGGCCTTTAGCGACAGCAATGCTTTTCCCGTGGCAGATTTTTCACTGATACCAAGCAAACCTCGGGGCTTTCGTGTCTAATTCTCAGCTCGTTTTCAAAAATATTCCCAGTGGATTTGAGCGTTTGAAAAGATAATGATCAAATCTCATGCTCCTTGTGGTTGTGATGACCTGCGCAGCTTCTGTTGCTCGAGCGCTTTCCCACGCAGCTTATCCCGGAGAGGCTTCTTGATTGTGGCGTCGAGCTGCTTCCCTCTGTCTGCGAAATCCTGATCCAAAGAAAACACTTCCTGTTCGTTGAAGCAAACTGTTCTTTCTTGCATCCTCTCCCCAAAAGGGAAATTAGAACTCTCACAACGGAGGCCTCACACTGCTCTGCTTTTGGTTCAGCTGTTCGTTCACAAGAATTGAGTATTGAAAACAGGTTTGCGCCACCACAAGCCGTCTGTGTTCTTGGTGACGGTGTGTTCATGGATTGAGAAAGTGGAAGAAGAAAGATACACGTGCTTTCAAAACAACAATGTCGTCGTTGGTTTGATGGTCTGAAGTGGCAACAGCACACAAACTGATTCGCCCGAATGCTTCCTTGCACTGTTGTTCGGAAGCCTAAACTTGGGCACCTGTCTTGTGGTCCTGACCCGGCCATGCATCAACTGCCCTGTCATCCTCAGGAGAGCTGGCCATCTAATTACTCAACTCTTTTGTTTTCTACTCTTTCTTCGTCCCATTCAAGGAGGAAAATTTTGAAGACTTGCAGAGTGATTTTGGTTCCCGTTGTTCGCTCGTTGTTTTCCTGTGATGGATGTCTGACGACGGAACCTGCATTGATTTTGGTTGAGGCAACCTCATTCTTCAGTGTAGCGGTTGAATCTTTCCTTCTCTGACATAAAATTCTCTGTTGAAAGTGGGCGTTTCGTCTGTGTGTGCTTGCTGAAGGAGCTCAGCTCTCTGGATTGCTGTCACTTCGGCAAAGTTTCCAAGTGGAGAAAAAAAGACTGAATCGAACAGCTTCATCCTGCAAATGGGTATTTGATGCTCAACGCCAGAACAAAATGACATCAGCAGCGATCTTCTTTTCAGATCGACCTTCTCGTAGCCGTGTGACTTTTGCGATGAAAAGAGCTGTGGAACTTTCCTACCTTCCACTTTATTTTCCCCACAGATAGTTTTTGGAAGGTTTACGTCATAAACCGGCTCATTTGCAGCTTCTTCCCCCGACAGGAAGTCTGCATCTTCAAAGTCTGATTTATATCTTTCAGAAAATACAAGATGAAGTCGACACCTGGCAGCAGCAAGTTGACAACCTGTGCCTGCAAGCGGACAAGCTGTGCGAAGAGTACCAGAGCGACGACACGAGCAAAATCAAGACGACCATCGAAGACATCAAGTCCGAGTGGGCCGAACTTCAGTCCAAGTAAGTGACTGCTTGTGTGACGTTGAGTGTTGCTGGGAAGGGTCTGTGAAGAGAGCTGCTTGTTGATGCACAGAGAAAGAACTACAGATGACAGCACGTTGTCGTCCCAGCCACTTCAGCTTGTGGAACTCACCCGACAGTTCTTTCACTCCAGTGCTGCATCTGAAATTCCCTCTGATATCTGGATGAACAGCTGAATGTACAGATGGTCAATTTGCGAAACTTCGGATCGTTGCGACCTTGATTGTCTTCTGTCGTTGCCGATACACAATTTTCCCTTGGAAGTAATTTGCAGTCAAATTGACTTTGCCGCTGGTATTGTGCACAAGGAACTCTTTCTGTAGATTTCGGCACTGAAGTGATAATGTTGTTATGCAAATAAGACAAAACAGTGGCTGGGTTCGATCAGTGTCAATTAGAAAATGAGGGTTAGAAAACAGCTTCGCACAATGCCCATACAGATGGCTGATTAGATGACTCGCGTGGCAGGCGCGTGAGGGTCTCACCCGCCACATTTCAATAACTCCGCTAACAAGGCTCGAACGCCAAAGGGGATCGTCTCACAATCCTGAGGTCAGCGCAGCTGCCCACCAGGCATGCGAAACTTTGTCCTCATGTGCCACCCGTGTGCGTGTGTTTGTGTGTGTGTGTGTGTGTGTGTGTGTGTGTGTGTGTGGTGTGTGTGTGTGTGTGTATGTCAGTGTGTGTTGGCATGGAAAGTGACTTTATCTGGAAATCTATTTTCAGAACTGAAAGCAAATTGCAGATTTGTGTGTGAATCTTGCAAACAGAATGGTGTTGGTGGTCGAGTTCAGACTTTCAAAAGCTGCTGCTTTTTCAAAATAATCTTGTTTGCCCCTCCAAGCCTTTGCTGTCCCAACCGTTCAAAGAAGCCGAGTGTGAACGAATTGGTTTCCAACTTCAGTTGCGCGAAAAAGTGGAGCAAGTCCCTGAAGTGATCTAGACAGAGGCTCGACATTTGATGATGCGCGGTAAATGAGGTCATAATGCGCCGTGTGGTCTTCCTCAGGTCCGTGTAACCAGTATTAAACATGGCAGAAGAATTCGAAGCCCGTCTCTGGCCTCAGGGTCATTTGGCCCCTTTAAAGGAACCAGTGTTCGGTGCTGCTCACAGAATCCCAATTGATACGAAGTGTGCATCGTCGGGTTGAGCTTTCTTCAGGAAAGACAATGAGCACGATTCTAATCTGCACCTTTCTGAGAAACTGGCCCTGTTCCATGACGGAGGTGTCCCCACATGTTGAAGCTGTCGGCGTGTTTCGGCCTCGGCTGAGCTTGTGACTGACAGAGAACAACTGAACCTCCAACTGAAGGAAGCAGAGGATGTAAAACACAACAACTGTGACACGAGCAGCTGCAAAGAAGCGTGACGAACAGTTTTGACGGAGTGACTGGCTCAAAAATAGGTTGAGCTTCTTGTCAGCTTCTTTCCGACGGGTGATTGGAATCATTGCGTTTTGATGTGGCGCTTTGCCGCAGTGTGCAAGAATTCTGCAATCTTCAGGAAGCAATGTGTACCTGGTGAGCTGTGTGCTTGGTGCGTTTAATCAGCAAGCTAAGTGGTTGGAATAAAGAGGCAATAGACATCAGACAGGGGAAACTGGAGGGAAAAATGGCTTAATTAACAGTGACGGCCTGGCTCTTAATCAAGCAAACAGGACGAATAGCTTCAGGATCTGGCTGCTGCACAGAGGAAACATTGCGGTTCCTCTTCACTTTGGACACTTGGCTTGGAAAGGCAGGTCGGTTTTAATTTTTCATCGTTCTCAGCTGCACCCCGGATCTGACTGCTGCTCAGTTTCTCCAATTCCTGTTGGACGGCATTCCGCTTGCGACCATGCATGCCTCAGGAAAATCATGCTCAGCTGCAACAGAGGAAGGAGATAAGAAAATTGCTGGGTTTCTTTTGATGTATTGTTCTGTGGTCAGTTGAGTCTCGGAGGAAACGCACGCACAAGCGCGCATAACTGCAGAAGGAAATGTTCAAGTTCACGACGTTCTCACCCTCACCATCACCACTCCAGAGCAGAAGAATCATGGTTCACCGGAGAAGGTTCAGTGAGGGTCACGCAGACTTCTTGGGCAAGTTGTAAGTTGTGACATGTTTCCACTTTTTGTCATCACATCGCGGGTTCAAGTCATGTGCATTCACAAATGATTCTTTCCTCGTTGACGTTCCGTCGTGATTGTTGGATCTTCCTGCATGTCTGCACAGTCCAAGCTGTATCCGTGGAGGCTAATTTGAAGGTACTTTGTGTTGCGTTTTACAAAGGCGCAAACTTTGTACGATCATTGATTTTTTGGCATCTGCGCCGCTTGATCAGCTAAACTACATTTGTGATGCCAGCTAAGGTCGTTACCAGCCAGCCACCTCTCACTGTTGGCTGCAGCATCACAGACCATGTGTCGCGGCGAGCGAAAGCGAAGAAATGTTTCCGCCGAGTGCGCTGGCTGTGCGAGATTGATTTCACCTCTGAATCCTGAGATGTGTCTTGTTTTCTCTGAAGTACCTTTGCACAGTCAAGAAAGTTTGTGTTTGCTTCTGTCAATGGTTGGTCCTGTGTCCGCTGAGAAGCCAAATTTATATGCATCAGCCAATTGCTTTGAAAACGGACTGCTTCCGTGTGAAGGCCTCTTGTTGGCTTTGAACGGGTGCGGCACCAGAAACCCGTGTTTATTGTATCAGAATGTTTCGGGGCGAATGGTGAGCAAAGTCTCTGGGTTATTTCGGCAGATCTCATTATGAAGAGATCGATAAGGCTCGTGCAGGATTAGGTGTCCCTGGCAGACTGGCTTTTAACACAATTTACCTGCGCCATTCCCCCATCATTACCCATGGAGGTAACATGATGTTCATCCTCCACTAATCTTTGGACTTTGCAACATTCAGTCAAGAATTCTTCTTCATTTGTCTGAAGAAGGAATGTGTGGGTAGAATCCGCACTGCGAGTTCGGGTTCGGATGAGCATGTGCAAGATCACGGTGCTTCCTCAATTCAAACTCGGCGCGGTGATTTCTGAGACGTTGCCTTGTTTGGCGACATCCTTCATTAACCCGGGGATTGAAGGGGACAGCGCTTCTCATGTTGCTCTCCTGAGCTGCTTTACTGTAAGACGGATTCATCTAATATTGAGGAGAGGCGGTCTGGTCGAGCTCAAGTCACAGGTTTCTCACAGGCATCAATTGCAATTCAGGCCTCGTACAACTCGCGGTGTCACTTCACCTATTTCCTGTTGCCGTTGCCACGGAGGAACCTCTGTGTCGTGCAGGTTGGAGCTCGAGCTGGATTAATGTTTGATGAAGCTTAATACTCCGAGCAACGCCTCAGTTGCCAGGTGCCCATTTTTAATTCGAGTCTGTTGACACGACTCTGACAGGACCCAGTTGAGATCATGCAGGATCTGCCGTCAGCTGCTGCCCCCCGATCCTGCCTGCATCATCACTGAAGCAGCGGACGATTCGGAGGAGAACAACACAACTTGATTTGAAGTGGGCCTCAACTGAATGGTGTTGGAGTGAGACTGAAAGAAATTGGCTTCACTTAAGCTGTCCCAAGTTCCCCTGTCCAGTGGCCCTCAAACGTCCACATTCGTGATCATTATCTGTTCTCTCCGCGAACAATTGGGGGAAACAGCTCCGCTTGTGCACATCCATCCTTTGCCGTTGTGTATTATTTACAAGTGTAATTACGTTTGTTGTAGGGTGCAGGGGAGAGGCAAGTCCCTGCAGAACTCGCTCAACTCGCTGCAGCAGTTCGACACGAGCATCGAAGAGTACCTCACGTGGCTGACGCGCATGGAGGCGCGACTCGACGCGCAGCACCAAATGGTCATGCGCGACGGCGCCGTCGACAACGAGGACAAGGTCAAGGCTATGCAAGCCGAGTTCAAGGTCAGTACAACCAAAAGAAACATTTTATTGTTGTCAGCTCGACATGTTCAGTTAAAGTTCCGTTTACTGCTGCTGTTGCGCTGACCTTCCAGGCCATGGAAATGTTCCGAAAGACAGACTACCCCCATGGCCTGTCTCGCGAAGTTGCGTGCACGTAGCTTGTCACAAAATGGAACCTGTCCGCGAAGATTGTCTTCAGCAAGGAAAGGCGGGTGAGCGAAAGCTTGATTACAGTTAATTTCCTCCGAAACGACCAGGTTCCTGAAGGAGTGGGTCGTTCGCCTTGACACGAGATGGCGACAGTTACTCTCTCTGTCACAGCTTCATTTGGTGCATCGTGTGTAAAGCTCTGACGGCCTGTAGCACTTGTTTTAATTCAGAGTCTTTCGATGAGAAGAAAGAAAACTTTATTCAGCTGTCTTCAAAGACGAACCAATCGCTGACGGTAAATTCGCTAAGTGATGCCGCTCAGTGCAGGGAAAATGTGTTTGGAATGAAAGGCGTATGTGATCCTGATTCTGAGTGATGTTGCTAATCCACCGTCAAACAAGGCTTGAATTGGCTTCAATTGATGCAGGAACAATGCTTTTGTGACATTTGGCGGTGCATTGAAGACTAAGACCACAGAAAAGAGCTGCCGCTGGAAAGTCGGGGATTGATCCGTGGAGGCTTCCTCAGACGGAACTCACACCCAGACTATCGTGAGGCATCTCAGTGAAAGCAAACATTCGATTGAGATCCACTCGGGCGGCGGCAAAGCTCAGGTGGACTCGGTGAAATTAGGCGAACAGCAGTGCAGTGTCTAAAACACCGCAGTGTGGTTGGCAAATCTAATTATTTCCGAGGCTGACCCGGCAGTCCATTTGAATGTTCCGTTCTGGTGTTAAAATCATGAACACATGAATATTTGATGTGGCATTGTAGCCAGTGAGTGGTCGTGTGGAGCGAGCCTCGAGGTCCCCAGATTGCAGCGTGAGGCTAACGCCGAGTGGCAGAGTTATCAATTAACCTGCAGGTCGTGCAAAAGTTGAGGAGGCGAGCTCACGTCGGGGTGCGTCCTGATGTGGATCATGATGTGAACTTCCGCATGAACAACCACACCCTGTCATCAGAGACAGATGACTGTACCGTGAGCAACAAGTCGCAAAAGGGGCGACTGTCCTTGGCAAATGAGGAACACCGAGGAGATGCAGACGTTGCCGCGTACTGTTCAGTGTCGTAGTCCCGTTCCATCCACAGAAAACGTTGCACGGAACAGGAAATCGAACCTGCAGGTTGTTCAGGGTCACACAGGCACGCGTCAGGAAGCAAGCACTTTCCAGGTCTCCAGTAGCTCTCCGACTGAAGAAGGATGTGAGTGCGCACAAATACTCGAATCTCGGGGCGTCTGAGACGGACCCATCCCGTGATCCTCATCAACACCTTGGAATAAAAGCCGAACTCAATTGTGCGATGAGTTTCACAAGTTTTTTTCTCGAAGACCCCTTTGTATTTAGGCGGTGCAGGAACGTGTGCCTGTGATCAAACAAACTGCCTGGCATTTACATCAAGGCTGCTCAACGCGACTTTTATGGAGGCTTACCTTGACGGGATGAGCTCCTGTGTGATCGCTCGTTCCTGCGAGCAGAAAGACAAAAGGGAAGCGCTTGCACTCATCGCAGCAGGGTTGTTACCTTTGATGCTTAACAGCCTGTAAAGAACATTGATTCGGCTTGTGTGGGGATCTCGGGGCAAATTTGGAGAATTGTCGTTTTCAGTTATCTCGTGTACGAGGTGAGACTGATTAAATTTGCAGACGACCATTGGCGGGAAGTTCCTGCTACCATGAGCGCCACCCTTCAGTTCCATTGAGGGTCGTTGTTTGTGCTGCCCGTTCTCATTGTTTTGCTGCTTCCTGCAGTTCTGTCTGCAAATGTTTTGATACGATATGATGGAACACCCACACCGGGCTTCGATCTGAACCAGTTTGTGTCGAAAAGGCCACCAGTGTCCGCATCAGCGTGTAAGACCTCGCGGCTTGGTATGGGTGGGGAGGCAACCTCTGTGTCAGGTCCGAAGGAATCGAGGAACTCGAAGATGATTTGGCATGCCATTGTCGCCACAGATAAACTGTTTTGCAGTCATTAGAGCTCAGGGTCCTGTAACAACTTATGAATTGTTCAGTTGATGCGAGGAGGCAGATGGCTGCGAGACAGAGGCGCGTCGGGCCCCTGGAGAGGCGATACTCCGCAGCGTTTGTGGAGCGGGTGCTGCACTTCAGACGCTCCAGGCGGACTCGTAGGGTTGTATCCGGTGGGAAACTGAAGCTGACGGTACAAATGGAGAAGCTTTGGTTGGAGCAGAACCGGTCATTCGCTGTGTTTATCTGAATCAGACATCGTAGGGGGAAAGGCAGCCACTGAGGATCACAATCCGGAGCTGCAGGAAGGTGGGGTCTTCTCACAACCTGGTTCTCCAAGATTTCAATCTGTGTTTGCTTGTGAAGGGAAGGACCAAGGGTGGGTCCCCTATTTCCCGTCCCCATCTCTTCTTTCGTGTTGTTTGTGTTGTGTTGTGTTGAGTGAACCTGGAGGCACAGGAAGAGGGTTCAGTAGCTTGGCCAGCACGGACCTTGGATATCATTCGTGAATAATGAACCAAGCGGTTTGTCAACGTCATTTGTCCATCGATTTCGCGCACTTCGGCGATGGCGAGTATCTGTGGGAACATGCACAGTAATAAAACACGCCAGCTCCCCCTGTGCTTCTGTTGAATTATCAATGAAAGCAAAAGAGCTGCGCAGATTAATTTCATTTTGAAGACTGATGTTATCTCGCTCGTCGACAAGTTCATCGTTTAGGCATGCTGAACACCAGCCAAAATATATTGAGCAGTCAACGTCTAGCGAAGCTGTAAGTACTTGCATTAACACCAGTCAATTAATGCAGCTTCGGCAGATTACTATGTAAGGATTGTACTCGCCCAAGCCAGCTCCTACATCGTAGTGTGAAGGGCTGGCATGAAAGAAGGAGTGTCGAAGTCTAGTGGCTATTGTGGAAGTTCATGGTCTTCCTACACAGGTGGAAGCCCGCGTGTTGTAACCACTACCTCGGTGGACATGAGTGATGGCTGGAAGGACAGCAGCTTCAGCATCAACTTTGGGCACTTGAGCATTTAGGGAGAACCACATGCACACAGAATGAGCTCGCCAGATATTTCTGGTTGACTTAAATTATTTATCGACGCCCAGGCATGTTGACTTTGAGCGGAAGGCGACAATTTTCACGCAGAATGCTTCGGGGACCGACGTGAATGTTTTATCTGGTTTGTTCATTGAAACAATCTGCCACGGGCAGCGGGTGGGAAGCGAGTGAACCGCGGTGTGATCAGGATGGCCGCTTTCTTGTAAACTCGACAGAGAATGACAGTGTGCTACAGGAACATTTTGGTCCTCGCCTGGAACACTGGTCATCGCACGTGGGCTGAACGTTTTCTGTAATTGGATGAATCTGTCGCCTGCTGCATCGCACGGTGACAACGCCCAACGCATCTTTGAAAGTTTGTGAGGATGCAGATCATCGTCGCTTTCAGCGTTTGTACCTTCCCAAACACTTGGACTGGATTTGCAGTGCTTGATGCGGGAGGCTGTTGGTGTCACAGTGGAGGAGACAGACCTCGAGCTCTGCGACTCAACGACCTTTTCTCAGCCTAAGTGGATTAGCATTTTGCGTGAAGAGCTGCAAGTGCGTGAGATCCATTAGACGTGACACTGTATCTTGAAAGGTGAAATTTGCAAGCGCAACTGAAAGGAAATTAAAGTGATTAGAAATGGGTTCGCCTCCTTGTCACGTTCCCCGGATGAGACACAAGACGGGCAGGATGGGTGTGAACAGCAGACGATGTCACTCGCTGGATATGGAGCTTCTCGAGGAAATCTACTGGAGACAACTCCGGCTCAGAGAGGTAGGGCGACACAGCTTGATTCGCCGTCCGGAATATTGCCAAAGGGTCTCCTTGTTGTGGCGTTCAATTCGTGTCCATTCGAGCGGTTCATGTCCCGCTGTTCTCCATGCAGTGTCGCTCGTACAATGTGGACGTTGTGCGAGTGCGTCTCCTTGTGTGTCGTGCATTTCCGCTACCAAGTCACCTGTTGCAGACATCACCAGAAAACCAAAAATGCAAAGTTGTGTTGTTGATTTTTCACCAGCCGCAGCATTTCTTATCGTGTACCCCGGGTGAGTTGGGTGGTCCAACCAAACTGTTTTTAAAGCTGGTCGCCCTGAGAACGTTCATTCCCATCAATGCCGAGCAACCCCGGAAGAAGAATGTGTTTAGAAAAGGATTGCTCACTGTCGGATTGTGTTGAGGTTCCACAGAGGAATTCGCCCATCCATTACGTAGGACGTTTATTCTGATGAACAACCACGAACTTGCGGGTGGTTCCGTCAGAATGAACGTGGCGGAAAAATTTATTTGATTAAAATTGTTATTTCCCTCAACGTTAGCATATGCCAAGATGAAAGTTGCCGTCACCGATGAGCCATCTCAGTGTCAATTATTCAGGGAACAAGTGCACTAATGGAGCTCTCCTAATAGCCATTAAGGGTGCGACCCTTGAGTAAAGCAATGTACATACTCCACCAGTAGTGCGGTGTATGCTTAATGGTTCAGATATAACACAAGAGCCCCTCTGACAATTGCCGGTATCAGGTAGTTTTAGTACGCCGATTCTGTTTTAGCAGCAGATTTCTGTAAAATATTGACAGCAAACCTTTCACATTGGCGCTTCATTGACGAGTGGTGTCCTGCACCAAAATGCGCAGTGAGGGAAGAACTCGTTGCATACTAATTGCCTCGGTGGTCAGGTTACCCTCCGCGGAGCACAGGAGAAAGGAAACCAACGCTAAAGCCCCACAGACAGCGAGATTCATTTGGCTTCCGTCTTCAGTATGTCTGGTGTTGTCAAGTGTTGGTATCGACGTCGCAGTTCTTTGTAACGAGCTGTGGGCGCAGGCTTCCTTCCGAAACACCAGCACCGAGAGAAGTCAGTTCAAATGGATAATGTATCGGGCTCAAACGGTGGGAATTGATTGTTTCTTTGTGCGATGTTTGTTGATTCTGCTTTTGAGATGGAAGATGCTTTTCCCCTCACGTTTTGCTCGCCGACCCATTTTTGTGTCAGTTTCGGAGAAAAAAGGCATTTTTACCATTGTGGCACGCGCCTCAGTACAAAGCTGCGCCCGGGGCCTCGCTGAATAAAAGTAGGTCATTTTACGAAGGATGATGCGTTTTATGTCCTTCTGATAAATACCAAACGTAAAAGGTATTGATCAGAATCCATGCAACTACTCTGAAGACGAGCTGACCTGAAGGCCACAGCCACATTTAGATACCAGGAAACACGCATTAGGGCGGTGTATCTGATGCGTTATGTGAGGCAATAACCTCGGCAACGATAATGTCGGTGCTGGGACACGGCCGGGGCTCGGCTCTGAGGTGCTCGCAGGTTCAGAGCTGAGGTACAGAATTCCTTGCAAGAAGCCCTTGATTTTTCTGAAGATTTCCTTGCGTTTCGTTTCCTCAGAGGGTCCAATGTACTCTGCGCAATTATTTCAATCTTCAAAGCTGGTCCCGAGATTTCAGGACGCAGTCCATTCTGCATGCTGGGAAGAAGAAAGCCGGGCGAAATGGCTCATATGAAATGCAAAAGGCTTTCGGAGATCTCCACGGAGATATAATGAATTATTGCGGCCGGTGGGTCACGGAGCTCGCAGTAACCTGGGGTCATTATACCAACCCCGACTGCAAGTGACACTAGCCCATGATTTAGCTTAAAATGCGGCAGGGCTACCTTCTCATATTTCCCAGGCCTCGCAGGTTGTACTGCCTGCCGCACTGCTAATCATGCCAATCTGCCTCCTTTTACCTGCGTCCAAATGATAAATCGCCCACCGCAGAGGCGAAATGGATGTTCGACGACTCCGAAAGAACAGATGAACTTTTTGCTGTCCATCTTGATCACAAATTGGTATCGGCACTCAAAACTCAAAGAGTGTCGTCTTGTCTTTTGAAGGCAGTGTCTCTGGGAACAGGTATATTCTTTGGCTGAAAAAATAACACGGCACACGAGCTAAAGCTTTTTTTACACAAATGTAAGTCAAGGTACGAAAAGCTCGCAAAGCGCAGTCATTTCAAGACTTTGTCGCGAACGAATACAAAGCCGATATGATTGTGATTGACAGTTTCGATCGTCTTTTGTCTTGGTGTGCAGCGTATTTGTGGCTGTGTTTCGCAGCTGTGACCCTGTGTAAGTTTGGTGTCGATGTCAGACTGCTTTGTAGAATCTGTTGAGACCTTTGTGCCAAACGTGAGCAGCCAATTCCACTACACTGAGTTGAAGTAAGGTACTGAGCTGCTGGCCGAGTACCTTTCGTTGTGGGCCGTCGACGGAAATGGCTCGTTTTCGCTGTGGTCAGGCAAAGACTGTACGTCGTGGCACGCTTGCTTTCCAATTGGAATCGAATGGTTCTTTTTTCCTGACTGTGAAGGCACGAGTCGCGCTGGGGAGGCGAACTGTTGCATGATGTTGCAGCTTTGGGATCAGGACGTTCGATGAAAGATTAATATTTAATAGGCAATTGGGCCTATTATCATTGCCACATAATGCGTATAATTGCTCGAACAGTGTGCTTGAATTATCTGTCTTCTGATATCATTGACTTGAATAATTGGGTGCTGGTCTCTGTTGTGAAAGCACAAAGGATATCCTTTCATGTCGTGGATTTTCTAAAGTGACAAAACACGAGACGCACGATTTTAACTTTTTAGTGTTTTCGTTTCAATGGGAGTTTGATCGAGGCATTCAATCATTCAATGCTGAGTCTACATGACACGAAACCAGCACGCCTTTTTCTTCCTTTGATTTTTTGCTGTGCACCCAAGAAAGTGTTTCAGACGGTCTGAGGCAACTGTGGCCGCATGCATAGAGAATGAATATCTTGGGTCCACTAACTGCAGGGAACTCAAGGAGAATATTACTGTTCTGTTGGTTTTGGCTTTGTTCAGTGGGAGAAAATATGCAGCTGCCGTGGATTCCCTGATTACTTTCTGCAAGCAGTTGCCGTTGTGCCTCCATGAAATGCAGTAGTGTATGAAATGCGCAAAGGGACAGAATTGCATTCGTTCCGCGGTCACTGAACTTGTGTGTGTGTGTGTGTGTGTGTGTGTGTGTGTGTGTGTGTGTGTGTGTGTGTGTGTGTGTGTGTGTGTGTGTGTGTCCACTTCCTTCGTGGTGAATGCTTCAGTTGCGTCCCGTGTGAACCGACTGACGGTCACTATCTCAACTCCCTTCATAAAAAGGACCCAAAGCGAACGCACCAGACTCGGGTCCAGACACCACAGCAGCGCTTCCTCCGTCCGACTGCTAACGCCGAGAAGTGAATGCACTGACACGTTGCCATTTGGCTGATGTTTTTCGTGATATGATCGTTCTGTGTGGAGATTATCCTTCCGTGATAGAGAGGTGATCAATGCAGCGTGTTCTCTCGCGAGGCTGCGGCGAACCGCGCTGAGATGCGAGGAACGTGTCAGACTCACACATCCGGTTTGCAACTCAGTCGCGTTGAATACTCGTTCGACCGTTGCTGGGTCGGGCGCACGTGAACTTCATTCTTTTCTAAATCACCAAGTAATTTCCCAAAGTGCACAGTGAACTCTGACCTTATCTCGTCACTAAGTTTCCACTGATTGTCAACAGAAGTTCGTTTGTAGGAAAAGGCCCTTCAGCACCGGCTGTCTGTTTGACCATCTCGTCGTCTGGGCCTCATCCGAATTTATTCCAGCTCGCCGCTCTGTGTAATCACCATTTCGTGTCTCATGCTTCACGACTTGACTTCATTGTTTGAAGAATATTGTGGATCCATAGTTTCGTCCTCCACCGGGCTACTCGGACTGGCGTGTGTGTGTGTGTGTGTGTGTGTGTGTGGCGCAGGTATGTCTTGGAGGAGTCATGTGTCAGAACAGCCTGGACCGCCTGTATCGTGTACTGCAGCGAACTTGGCAGTTTCACAACCAACGTTCTGGTAAGCTGGCAGACGCAGTCTCGAAGATAGAATTACCAAATGAGGCATTTGACATTCTGGAAATGTCCATCTGCTGCAGCTGCAGTTGGTCATTTCGATGGAACCAGCGCCATTTTTCTCGCAGGTTTCATTCCACGCACTTTGTGGGCACCTTGTGCGACTGAGCTGAATCCGAACCAGGAAATGGGCTGTCATGGATGAGACATGGAATTGTGCAAGGAAATTGTGCAGTCCGCCTGCACTGCGAAGAGAAACGAAGATTTGATTCCTTCTCCACCAGGATGAAGTGGCCTCCAGTGGTACTGTCATTGATGTATGGCGATATCGCCCAAACAACACCTGCCCAATAAATATTCACGGACACAGTTGGAGAAATCCTTTTGAGGTGCTGGAGATGGAATCAGATGCTTCAGCCAGTCATTCATCACTGCATGGCGGCGCATCCAACGTGCTTCTGTGGTGAAATGTTGAATTTGCCCACGACGGTGTTTTATTTGGGTGACTGGGTGAAACGTAAGAAATTAACGCAATCCGGAGCGATTTGGCCCGGCGTCTTAGCAACCGAAATGCAAATACGAAGAGTCCGCAGTGCGACTCCCATGTTTGCGTGAACTCGGGTTTCCAATTTACGTGCATGACCATGTTGCGGAGTCTCAGTGCGATCGTATTGCAGTGATGTACTCAGCCACTCCGTCAGAGCTCGACACTAATGGAAAGCACCACTCGACACACAGAAATTTGATAAATCCAATTTTTGAAAGTACGAGTCGTACCAGCATTTCTTCTTGCGGAAGAAGGAGGATAAGAAGGGCGCCCAAAGTGCAGGGCTCTGGAAATCTTGCCTCCGAAGCGAGCGATATCGTTGTGCGTGGACCACACACACATTTCACTTTGTAATGTCGTCTTCTGTTTGTTCTTGCAGGTAAGAAAATCAGCAGCAGGCAATGCATACCCGCTTTTGGTGTCACAAACTGTAAGTACTCCTCGTGCTCGTGTGTGGAAACCGAAACGCCTTTTCCTCCGCGGTATCTCCACATTTTTGCCGGTTGATTTTTGGTCGTTTGCGAATGGAACACCATGTCAGAGTGTTGTGTTGCGAAAATTAAACTCCTGAAAGGCTGATTTGAGTCGAAAATCACAAAATCACAGATGGCATGGCCTCCGGTAGTTCAAGTTCAACTGCGAAACCAGGTTTAAGGATGATTCAGAAATTGCGTGCGTCAGGGCATTACTGGGGGTGATTAGGTTGCTGGCAATCCATATGGAAAGCTGATCACCTTCTGATCAGGACGTGATGTTCGGAAGTTCAGCATTGACGAAATCAGCATTGAGGGAATCCGGTCTGCAGGAATGAGGCGGTAGCAACCAGTGGCGTGTCTTTTGGAGGCGGTGGATGGGTGAAGGCACAGGACAATCCACAGAATGCAAGTGAATACTTGTGGATTTGTTGCTGAGTGTGAGGGACGAGACAGTCCAGGGCTGAAATCCTGCAAAGCTTTGTCAAGGAAAATGATGCCATTGAATTCACAAGTCTGGAGGCTGGAAGGGAATAGGTGGTGGATTCCTTTTTGTAAGGCCTCGTATTACGGAGTAATTTTTGGCAAATGAGACTGACTTGCTGCAGGGCAAAGGCTGAAGTGCGGACTTTTCAAGTTTTTTGCAGCCTTGCAACTCTTACAGCGCAGTAATTTCCAAGTTGTTTCTTGATGCAAACAGCAATGCCCAACTGAACTCAGCGTTGGTGGGTTCTTGAACACTTATTTTTTCAGAAGTCAGATTGAAAATTGTTTTTGCCTTTGGCAAATATATTGTGCAAGGATTTGCGTGTGTGACTTCAGTCGCCTCAAATCTTTGCTCAACCACCCACAAAAAAAGGCAAATTTCGTTCTCTTCATTTTCCATTTTCCCCTTGTGAATTTACAATCCTATCACCTTTCAAATCAAGAGGCGTTTCACGAGTGAACGCTTCGCGTGTAACTTGGCAATAACATTTTGGCTGATGCTGCTCCACTGTTTGTTGTACACGACGGACAAGCCATGGAACAATTGATCTGCTACCAGCCCAAAATGATTTATTGTGGCAATGAACATAAACTACAATCAAAATGTGAAATATTCTTGCCGTGGCTGAGAAACCAACCGACAAAAGCTGAACTGAACTGGATCATCGAGGGCTTGGCAACTCTGTCAGCTTTTGAATCGTGAATTCCGAAAGGGAAGTCAACTTGCAACAGAACGAACTGAAAGGGCATGTTGTTCTGTGTTCTTGTCTACTGTCGCTGAAGTCTTTTGTGCCTTGGCACGAACTCAACCTGAACCTGTTGTTCAGCTTGCGTCAATGCGAGTCTTGCATGAGTGGACGACACGAATCCAATATGCACCAGTTGTAAAGAGTGGTATCCCACTAGACACAGACCACAAGGTGTGAACGTCTGACCATCTTCCCAAGTGCCATTGACAGAAGGGCTGTGTTGTTTTTCGTCCCGTGTTGAAAACATCACATCCGGTCTCGTGTTGTGTGAAGGTTCGCCACAGGTTAAGATGTGCCTGGCACTGATCCTCTGCATGTTCTGCTTGTCTGGTTCCACAGGTCCCGTTCTGTCAGTCCAGTTCTGTCGGTTTGGTTCTGGGCCCAGGTCCAGTCCTGTGGGTGCAGGTCTCCTTCCACAGGTCTGGGTCTGTTTCTACAGGTCTGGGTCCTGTTCAGTAGGTTCAGTTGTTGTGGTCTAGTTGTGCTAGCCCCATTCCTATGACACGAATCAAGTCCCTAGTCAGGACAAAAGCCATCGGCACAAAAAGAATTTTCGAGTGACCTTTGTGTTTTGGGTTTTTGGTACGAGTAAAGGTATTTGGTATTTGGAACGACCAGCACGGGGTGTGCGCGTCGAATCGAAAATACGCCGAATTCGACAACCAGATTCCAATACATTTTGGCAGAAAGAATGGCACCAAGTGTGTGGGCAAATTAATGAAGCACCAAAGGGAAATGGAACGAACGATCATTGTCGAGCCGGGAAGCTGCAAAGCTGGCGTGGAGAGCGTTGTGGTTGTGGGGCAGCAGATGGCATCGCATGTTTGCTCTCAGCTGGATTCGGACGCCCGCGAACCTTTCATTTGAACTTTAGGGGACAACCAGACTTCTCCCGGTTCGAGGGGAATTTCGTGGTTGAATTGTGAGTGCATGCAGAAGATCACGGCCGAAATGACGATGACGATTTTCTTTTGACGATGCGGTGCCAAATTCACGCAACGTCTTGACAGTTTTCTTTGCACAGCAGACGTGCACTTTTGTCCTTTTTTAACACTGGACAAAATATGGCTGCCTCTTGGGAAGATTTTCCCTCACTCGAAAAAATATTTAGTGTGATGCAATTCCCAGAGAAAATATCTACAGAAAACTCCTCAAGCATTTTCTATTGATTTCGGCGAGATGAGCGATGATACTTGAGCGATACTTCACACTTGATAATGGGCACTCGTGAGCAATGACAAAATAATGCTCAGCGATTGATTTTTCACATGAGAAGCTTTTTGTGGCTGTAAGAATCACGAACACTTTCAGCATCGATTTCCGGTTCATTAATGCGGGACAAATTTCCTCCCCGCGATGATTCGTGCGAGGAGCTTCAGAAGCTGGCAACACAGACCCGCGTCGGTACCTGAGTCGTTCCAGGTCATGCAATCAGAGACGTTCTGTGAAGGTATTTGCACAACGTTCAATACTAGACCCGCCTGAGACGCACAAAGTGCTCTGAACCACAGATTGAGACGCAATGCTCGTCTGAGCGTCAGAACCAAGGGGTGATGCGGTGTTGATCGAAACAGAAATCCAATACTGCTATTTACCTATTACAAACACACAACCAAGTTTCCAAAACATCAGAGCAAAAGTCTTCAGGCAAATCTTGTCATCAATACAAACATGTCTTTCATATGTCATTGAGTTGCACAAAGAGGAAATTTGTACCCGGCAGATTCTTGAGCGAAGAAGCCGTGGGGGTATTTGTTTGTGTGGCGAAGATTGTTCTTCCATGTCCTTCTCTTTCCCTTCGTGAAACCTTGGAAGAGTGACATGGCTGCAGCAGGTACTAGGACTGCGCTGATTGTCTTGTCGCTCATTCGATTTGCTGTGACATTTTGTCAACTGATTGAAACGTCTGATTCTGAAGTCATAATTTGGCACTTGATGAGGAACCCTCGGTTCTCTGAAGGTGCTCAGCTTCAAATTTCATTTTCAGGTTCGTTTTTGAAATGACAACAGTAAAGTTCCTCTTTCTTCTGGACTTGTCAAAACTGTGTTCTGGGTCACAGGGCTCCAGTTGTACGAGAATCAAATGTTTCAGAACCGTCGCGCAGGAAAGAGAATAAAGGTCAGATGAAGAGAAGGGATTCTATCACATTGATGTGACTCTATTCATGAAGGTTTCAAATATCCAGGAAAACGAAAAAGGAAACCGTGTTAATTAACCCAGAAAATGAAATCGTTTCTCCTGACATAATATGTACGTTTTCGAAACAACCGAGTCGAGGCCAAAAACTTTGCTTTCTGGTGTGGCTCAAGAGATCAGGAATGCTCTTCTCAAAATCCGGTGACGACACAGCATGTCAGAAAATTATCAATCGAAGGAATTGCTGTCCTGGCCGGCGGCGAAAATATCTTGTTGACTCTTTTTCTTGACAGAAGGTCGGAATGCTCAGAATATGAAGTGCAATTGGCGTGGCTGAAAGTTTCTTCCCGTGTCACACAAGACGCCAAGTGTTCCTTCAGAAAAGAACAGGTGCGTGGAGCGGCGGAGAAAGTTCTTGGATTCAACAGTTGAAGCGGATTTGCATTGAAAGAAGTTGCTGCATCAAGATTCAGGCTGGGTTTGACGTGGGAGGTGAGCTGCCTGCAGCTCCGTCTTCTCCTAATGCGCGAACTTCCTGAAACAGTAACGGCTCCTTGCACTTTTCTTCAGAGCAACTCACTACTTACAATAATGTCTTTATCTGGCGAGGCTTTCACTGAATGTGAGTATTTCGGCGGCGAATATTCCGGATGAAACAGCAGGAAGCAACTTTCATCTGTGAAGACTGTTCCGAGGATTTTATTTCACATCTGAAACAAAGACGAACAGATGAAACTTACGAACTGAATCGGAGACAAACTATCGTTTGAAATCCGCTCGAGTGTCTCAAACGGAATTTGCAAGAAAAGTCGAGAAAATATCTCCGTGTATGCCCTGGTTCAATAAGGTCAACACAGAATCGATCAGAAGAGAGTTGTGGTGATGCCAACGTTCACACAAAAGTCTATCCAAACGGAGAGAACGTGTGACAAACACTTGGAAAACTTTGTACGAATATGTAACAGATATAGAACGCCAACGAGATGTTTCACCAGTGGTTATGGAACGAGTCCACAGGACGAGTTTCCATAACCACTGTGAAACATCGAGTTTAGTTCTGTAACTGAC
>JAAUXT010033400.1_pt1 | contig 29065 bp, 28 predicted proteins | sample 7278171 | NCBI WGS metagenome assembly JAAUXT01 (sample SAMN14350112, study PRJNA611818) | marine sediment metagenome | isolation source: surface marine sediment (1.8m) | place: French Polynesia: Moorea | collected 2018-08
GAAGAAATGTGTGGCCTTGGTGCATTACTGTACTATACTGAGAAACTGTACTCTTAAATTCTTGAAGGCATTTGAATTGATTCGTAACCTCGTAAAGGCTCTGGCGAAAGGAACTTATGATTATTTCAAACTGAATGATGCAGACCGCCAGCAATTTATGTCATTGTGAATACGCATGCAATGATTTCATAGATAGCTCCCTTCCCTGCATGATACTTGCATGATTCCTCATTTTTTGAAATAAATTGCAAAGTAGAATTTGCTATTTGTTCATTCTAAGTTGTCGGACATATCGGCACGACATCGAACACAAAGGCGATAATGGATAGAAATGCATGATATCGAACAGATAAAATCGACGTCGGAATAACATGCACGATATCGAACAGACAAAATCTGTTTGCTGTTAACAGATGCCCTTAAGAAAACATTACGTTACAACGGCTAAACATATAACTATGCGTTGCAACGTAATGGTAAAAATGCATAAGATGCATTTTGTTGTAATGGAACTTAATGTTAACATTACTGGGTAACGTTTCAAAAATGCGACACTTTTGGCGTTACAAGTAACGTTTCCGTTTCCGTTTTCGGAGTGACAGTGTGGTTGTGATGGCAGAGTTGCAAAAAGCGTTTCTTGGCACTTGGTACAAGAGAAGGAGCGCACCATGTTGTGAGTACTTCATCTGAGTTGCGCCTGCATGGAACGCATGGAAATTTTACCCATCAAGATTTTTCTGGATCATTCTTGGCTGAGGACAGAAACGGTTTCGAAGAACAATCTGATGAATTTGCATCCTGTGTGGGCGGAGTCACGATCAGGGTTTCTTGGCATTTTGTACATTTGAAGGCTTGTGCTGTGTACACTGTAGGCACTACTTCTTTGTCTGTGATTCTTTCGCGTTGTTCTTCAGACAGACATTCCGACATGACCATCAGTTTTTTCTTTGTTCTCTTCTGTTGCCACAAACGCGAAATTCCAAATACACTGGATAACGAAAATCCTTTTGTCTTTGCCTTTCTTCATAAGTAACGCAGACAGATGCGTGAGTGCAGAGTTGGCGAGGGGCCGATTTCTGAGTCAGCTGCGTGGACAGACGTATCAACAGGTGCGCGAAAAAGGGTTTTCACGTTGGTGACGCGCGCGTCAAAAAATTTATGCCCGCATCAAAAATGTGTGATCAGTCTGGACCGATAATTTGATGCTCTCCATTGGGCGTCATGTTGAATTTTGATACGCGCATCAAAAATTCTGATCCCGCTTAACCACGCATCACCAACGTGAAAACCCCAAATGCCTCAGGTGTCCCAGATGCAGATCCAGGGGCCAAAATTATCCCGATCCGTGCGAAAATTATTTTGAAACACGTTCGTGGTTCTACGGCAGGAAAAATATTATGACGTCATTTGGAGTGATTCAAAGTTGGAATTGCTCCCCTTCAGCTTTCTATGTCTCCCCTTTGACAAATTCTTGGTCCACTCTGGCACGTATCATTCCCTCCACTGATTGTCACAGTGTCGCAAAACCTTCCGAAAGCATTGGGAACTCGAGGAGACATGTTGATCGCCTACGTGTGCGACAAAGAGGCTTCTGTTCGTGTGGTCTTGAATACAAAACAGCATAATTTCCTCATGTACGCAAAGAAAGATTCCAACAATGTTTGCTTACGACAGCAGTGCATTCACCGTGTCCAGGGCAGGTCTGGTCCTCGCACCTGTGCTGTCCTCCCCGCTTTGGTCAAAAACCAATTCGATTTTCAGCACAAATCGACTCATTCAGGCTCAGAGAAGTCGTGTTACCAGAAAACATTCAGGTCCCAACAACAAGGGTTGATTCGGGTGCTTCGAGGACGGACGAATCGGGAGAATCAGGGTGTGGTCCAAACAATTCTAATTTACCGAGCTTCGGGGTGTTTGAACTGGTCAACTTGACACACAGAAGACAAATCTGAGGAATTCGAAAGTTTCATGATTTGAACGAAAACGTGTTTGCGATGGTGTTCGTATTCATGTTTGTTTGCACAGCCACCCCAGCCGTTCTCACTGAACTCGATCTCCTTTCAGCTGAAGACCAACTTTGAGATGTTTGGTTCACTTCACTTCGCACCAGACCAGGTGTTGTTCCAGACAGTGTATTTGTTTGCGAACAATAGAGCCGTTTGAACAAATTCGTGTATTCTGCGCATGGGTCGAAATGGATAAAGCATTGCGTGGCAGGCGCAATGAAATGTGTGTGTGTGTGTGTGTGTGCGTGCGTGTACGTGTGCGTGTGCGTGTATGTGTGTGCACTCCCTTGTGGCGTGTGAAGGAAACTGCAGTTGACTGGGCAACCTGCAGATTCAGATTTATTGGAATGACTCTCTTCAGGATAGCTCTTCAATGATGTTTTTTTCACTAAAAGGCCAAAAACACAACCAAACGACAAGAGGAACAATATCGGCAAGTTGTTGTTTGAGAACCGTGGAAAAGAAAGCACAAAGCAGACAAAAACGCCAACGAAGTCCATCCTCATCCTGCAGTAGATTCACCTGTGTCCCTTGTGCACAAAACATCGGCTGAAAATGGCAAAGCTGTCACTATCTTTCTCCGAATGCTTGCAGTCTTCTGTAATGTGGTGTGGTAAATGCAGAAAAATTCACATAGGTGTGTCCGATGTGGCACGTTTTTAAATATGTTCCTCCTGTGTACTTCTTGTCCAAAACCTGTTTGAGAAAACACAGTTTACATCATTTCTTCCTCCTCTTCAGTGTCCAATTCCCTTGGATTACAGTCTTTCGTTCTCTTCCTCCCATTCTTCCCATATTTCACCAAGTCCAGCTGAGTTCCCACTTTGTTCCGTAACCTTCTGTCATCATGCTCCAAAAAAGTATTGTTGCTCACAAAATAAGAAATCAAGTTACATTTCTCATCTGACAAAGCTAGCATGTGTATTGGTTGTCTAAGAATTACCAAAAGTTTGAAGGCTGGGTCATTTCTACTTTCTCTGTAACAATATTCAAACTCTTCTCTGCACCAGGGACTGGCTAAAAATTTATTAGAGAGAATTATGATGGCAGAATTACTCACTTCAATTGCAGTCAAAATATTGGATGTAATTTTTAAACCTGGTGAAAAGTCTAATGAGTGAATGTAGAGCTTGTATTTTTGTTCCAATGTGGGAACAAGTTCATTCATCACAAAGTCATTGTCCTCATCATATTGATAACACACAAAAGCATCAAACTCTCTGTTTCTGGTGAGTTGAACATTTAGCTTTGATTTGAAAGAACTGACCAAACAAACTACAACCAGGAGCACAACAGGAACTGAGAAAACACCAGCAACAATTGGCAATGACTTTGTCACCATGCATGTTGGTAGGTCAGACCATTCACCAGTATACAGACAAACTATGGTGTCATTTCCCTCCATTTTGTGCAAGTCAGAAATGCAGGAGAAAGTAACTGCTGAGTGCACATCAAACTTGCCTTTATCACTTGCTTGAGTCATTTTCACAACATGTGCATTTGGTGGAGTAAGAGGTTTGTCACATTGAACTTGTCTGTAGAAGCATGGTATGTCACCACTGTGTGATGGCAGATATTCACAATTCAAAAAGTCCTGTCTTTTGCCTGGCTTTGTGAGAGTATGTCTGCCCAAAAGATGAATATTCCAGTTGTTTGCAGAAGACATAAGTTCGCTCATAGCAATCACTAGATCCCAACAGGCATCAAAAACCTCCTCACATAATTCTTTGCACAAGTGCGCTGTGAAACCAGTGTTTGGTTCACAAAAGGGAAATGCCAAATGACAAAGTACTTCTTTCAACAATTGGTGACAAGGATAAATTGATGCTGACAGTATTTTGGGCAACCTTTGTTCCACAGAAACAACAATGTAATACATTTCCTTGCTAAGTACATCATCTATTTTGACATTTCCCAGAGACAAATTTGGAATCATGGCAAAATTACTCCTGGGATGACACAGTTCATGATAGTGAACATTTCTCATTTCTGTACATCTTGTGTGATTGGTCAGGTCATATATTGTTAAATTGAATTGCAGCCCCTTCAAGGATTGTTGCACAAGAGTCTTATGTTTGCACAAAAATCCAAATGAAACAGAAAAGTAACTTGGAACATAATCCTGAATGGGAATATTGCCAGTACAAAATACCCCTTCCACATTTTTACCGAAGCAGTTTGAGCCCCTGTATTTTCCAGGTCTTATACTCAGTGATAGATCTTCATTCCTGACTTGCCCAAAGTGTGTGATTGAACAGTTGTTTTTCAAATGCCTGTCATCCTTTCTGGTGTGGATGGGCATACCTGCGTAAGTGTTGTTTTCCCACGTTATGTGACTAACTTTGAACTTGATCTTTGCTGACAAAGCAGGGTACTTGTTCAGTTCCACATGATAAAAGTCAATATCCTCAGTTATGGATCCAACAAAGGTTTCTCCTCTGGTCACTGGAAGTACGCAGACCAACCAGCAGAACCACGACACAGGGTGGGATATCATGGTCCAATGAACACTGCAGAGATCAGGTGTCCTGCACGCGTGCAGTGGTGCAACAGCTCAAAATACACTATCTCTCCACAACCAGTCCTGTAACATTGCCAAATGTTGGTTTCAAATCAACAACAGGAGTAAAATTTCCACGATCTTCAATGCATGAGGAGTGTCTAGTTTCTGTTACTTCGAGCATGCCAATTCCCAATGTTTCGTTCAGCACCTAAGATTTACCCTGTTGACACAACGTGTTGAATAGGTTTGTTCAGGGTGGAGACAAATATTTGACAGCCAGTCATTTGGATTGAAGGGTGTTGTGCAGGTCAGTGAACTTTACTCAGACTCTCAGGCTCGTCGAGAGGAATCCATTGTCATTGAGTCACGTTCTTCACACCAAACACAATGAAATCCACAATGTATTGAAAGGTGGTAATTTCCCGGAGTACACACAGGAGAGTTCACACCAGATGTAGAAGAGGACCGAATGACAAAAGCAGTCGTTTGTCATCCAACAGTCCCTGTGTCTCCATTTTTGCCAGATCAAGTGAATGTGTTTCTCGCTGGACCCAGTGGACGGGGTGTGGATTTTCTCAGACCTCCAAAAAGAAATTGTTGAATTTTTGGTGCAAAACACACGAGATCCTTTTTTGCTTACGCCTTGTCCACACAGGTTCCGTCGCAGTTGTCTGTCACGGAACATGAACTTCGCAAAAAGCGCTCTTGTGGGGGACGGAACAATTTCTGCCACACAGGTTCTGTGACAGAACATATCATTCACTCCAGGAAATTTTGTTCCGTCGTCGCGGCGGAACCTGTGTGGACAGCCTGTTAGTTTGTTCGACAACAGATTTGAAGAGAAAGGGCCCAACCAACTCACCAATCCACCACTGGCATGGTGTTCTGCGCTCTGGTTCTTGTGTGCGTTTTCAAGGCTGGTACATGTTCACTTGTTCATACACCGTTTCATACAGTCTGGTTGCTCAACTGGGCTCCTTGGTGGTGGTACGTCGGTTGAACTTCAGTGTCCTCACGGGACTTCAAATCAACAGCAAAAACACTCACATTATCCTCATTTTGTGTTTTATTTCAATTGCTCAAAGACGTCTGGTTTGATTTCTGAATTTGAGACACTGGCATCAAATTTGCCAAACTCCCAAGTAAAATGAGCACAACAGTCTGTCCAAACTGGTTTGCGGAGGTACCATTCTTCGAATCAGCCTGAAAAGGAAACCTTCCTACCGTCTTTACCATGGAGGGCATGTTAAATTTCTTACACATCAAAGCAAATCTGACTTTCTTATCGAAAAACGGGCTGAAGTTGGCATTGCAAAACAGATGGGACGTCACACTTCGTTTGATGTTTCCGTTATGTCTGCTACTTTTCCTGAAATTGTCTGCTGATATCCATTTTACAACATTTCTTCCTCCTCTTCAGTGTCCAATTCCCTTGGATTGCAGTCTTTCTTTTTCTTCCTCCCATTCTTCCCATATTTTAATATGTCCAGCTGAGTTCCCACTTTGTTCCATAACCTTCTGTCACCATGCTCCAAACAAGTATTGTTGCTCACAAAGTAAGACATAAAATTAAATTTTTATCTGACAATAGATCTACTAGTATGTGTATTGGTTGTCTAAGAATTACCAAAAGTTTGAAGGCTGGGTCATTTCTACTTTCTCTATAACAATACTCAAACTCCTCTCTGCACCAGGGACTATTTAAAAATCCATTAGAGAGAATTATGATGGCTGAGTTGCTCACCTGAATTGCAGTCAAAATATTGTATGTTATTTTGGCACCTGGTGCAAAGTGCAATGAGTGAATAAATAACTTGTATTTGTGTGCCAATGTAGGAACAAGTTCATTCATCACAAAGTCATTGTCCTCATCATATTGAAAATACACAAATGCATCAAACTCTCTGTTTCTTGTGAGTTGAACATTCAGCTTTGATTTGAAAGAACTGACCAAACAAACTACAACCAGGAGCACAACAGGAACTGAGAAAACACCAGCAACAATTGGCAATGACTTTGTCACCATGCATCTTGGTGGCTCAGACCACTCACCACTGAACAGACAAACAATGGTATTGTTTCCTTGCATTTTGTGTGATTCAGAAATGCAAGAGAAAGTAACTGCTGAGTGCACACCAAATTTACCCTTTTCATTTGCTTCAGTTATTTTTACAACCTGGGCATTTGGTGGAGAAAGAGGTTTGTCACATTGAACTTGTCTGTAGAAGCATGGTATGTCACCACTGCGTGATGGCAAATATTCACAATTCAAGAGGTCTTGTCTTTTGCCTGGCTTTGGAATAGAATTCCTGCCCAGAAGGTGAATATTCCAGTCATTCTTAGAAGACATAAGGTGAGTCAGAGCCTTCACCAGATCCCAACAGGCATCAAAAACTCCCACACACAATTCTTTGCACACATGCTTTGGAACACCTTTGTGTGGTTCACACTGTGGAAATGCAATATTGCACAAGGTTTCTTCAAGAAGTTGGTGACATGGAAAAATTGATGATGAAAGGATGTTTGGCAGTTTTTGTTTCAATGTAGCAAAGATGTAGGAACTTCGGGTGTTATACAATGATTGAGGGTCAAAATTGCCAACAAGATTTGGAATAGATGTGAAATTAATCCATGGATAACAAGGTCCTTGTTAAATTCTGTCTGGATGATCAATGATCATTTCTGTACATTTTGTTACATTGGCCAGTTCATAGATTGTAATGTTGAACTGAAGCCCTTTCAGGGATTTTTGATGAAAACTGTCACTTTCACAGACAAAGCCAAATGACACAGAAAAGTATGTGGGAGCAAAATCCTGAATTGGAATATCACCAGCACATTCAAATCTTTCCTTATTCAGGTGATAGCAGTTGGAGCTCCTGTACTTCCCAGGTCTGAGAGGCAGAAAGAGATCATCATTCCTCAGCTGCCCAAATACATTCCCTGTGCAGTTGTGATTTAAATTCCTTTCCTGTGGTTCTTTATGGTATAGATATCCATAGTTGGCAATGAAAAATTTTCCCACGTTAGATGGCTCACTTTGAATTTGATCCTTGCTGACAAAGCAGGATATTTGTTCAACTTTATCTTCAGTTATGGACCCAACGAAGGACGCAGCTTTCACCCGAGGAAAAGTCCAGATGAAGAGGCAACACATCATTGTGTTGGATGCCATGACAGCACGAATGTTTTCCGGTGAACCTTCAGTTTTATTTTTTACAAATTGCAAGGGAATGAACTGTTGGTCAACAGCTCAGGTGAGAAATCACACACCGAAGTCTGGATCCTCAAAACGGGAATATGGCGCCTTTGCGAAGTGTGCGACAGCAGAGAGCACAACAAAAACACACGTACTCCAGTTCCACTGGAAAATGAGAAAATCCAACTCGTCCTTTTTCACAAGCAAAGTTTTATTTCAAATTCGCCTGTTGTGGGGGCAGGTGCCAGCAACTTCCTCATTAAAGGGTGCCAATTCCTTTCCTTAATGTACATGGAATATGAGCTCAGGATCAGAAAGAAGATATGAGGAAATTTTCAAACACGCATACAAGGAAACAAGGGTGAGACAACCTGGGCATTGAAATTCGCTTGGTGTGTTGGGGGGGGGGGGCAGGTGTCGGAAACTTCCTCCACTTCTGGGTGTCACTTTCTTTCCTTAATGGATATGGAATCTGAGCTCAGAATCGGAAAAAAAAGATATGAGGAAATTTTCTAACACCAGTTTTGCGTACTGTTGCAACATGAATTTGAAACCCCCAAAAGTTGGAGTGGTTGAGTTGAGTGTTCATTCTGGAGGGTCACGGGCAGGCTGCTCACCAGTAGTTTCCTCAGGTTTGGCCTCCCAGCATCCACACATGTGGAATTCACACTCACTGCAAGCAGCAGATCACATGGGCCAGGAAAATACGCGAATGTTGAAGAATGACTGCGTCTTTTATGTGAGGTGTACGGCAAGTGATCTGCAATGCCCCATCTTGGTCAAAGTCAATGGTTTCAGGCCGTTCCGGATCCAGAGAAAGAGAAGCCCAACTGAGGGCCCAATGCCTCACCATCTGCTCTGCATTTTGCAGCGAATATGGTCAAAGCTGTTAGAAACACTTGACGACGAACAGCACGAAATACAGAGCACAATGCAAACTGAAAAGCCAACAATTGTAGATTCAGCAGATATTGTTTACAGCTATTGTGCACTGACATGGTTACAAATCACAGTTCACAACATTTGGCGTGTTGACGAAACAAAGATAAGAACAGTCAGGGTTCTTCCAAAAATTGCTCAGCTTCCTCCTCTTTCTCCAATGTCCTTAGTTTTGCCTGATTCTTGGTCTTCTTCTCACCTTTAACTTCAAGCAAGTGAGTTCCAATCTTGTTCCACAATTTTTTGTCATCATACACCAAGTAGGTATTGTTCTTGAGGAAGTATGATATGAGCCTACAGTCATCATTGGATAATTCAAGCTGGTCTGTTGTTTCTGTGAGGATCACTAAGAGTTTGAATGCAGGGTCATTTTTACTTTCTCCATAACAATATTCAAACTCTTGTCTGCACCACCCACTTTTTAAAAATACATTAGATAGAATTAAAATAGCAGAGTTGCTTGACTCAATTGCAGTGAGAATATTTGCAGTAATTTTAGCACCTGGTTTAAAGTCCAAGGAGTGAATAAAAAGTTTGTACTTATGTTCCAGTTTGGGAACAAGCACATTCATCACAAAATCATTGTCTTTATCAAACTGGAAACAAACAAACGCATCATACTCTCTTTTTCTAATAAGATGAAATGTTGGTGCAAAACAATGAATGATACTGTACAGTGCCAATGCCACAAACAACACAACAGGAATGGTGAAAACAGTCACAATGATCTGAACTGGACTTACCACAGTCCCTGAGCAGTTTGGCAGAACAGACCATTCTCCACTATACAAACATATAACAGTAGCATTGCCCTGTATTGTGTGTTCCTCAGGTGTACAAGAGAACACAACTGTGGAGTTAACATCATATTTCCCATTTTTGTTTGCTCCTGTGACATGTGTAACTTTGCCATTTTTTACAACAGGTGGTCCCTGGCATGTTACCTGCTTGTAGTAACATGGGATGCCACTGTCATATGAAGGTAAGTATCCACAGTTGACACCTTGATGTCTCATGAGAAATCGGTCTTTATTTGTGAAACTTTTTTTGGGTTGGAATAATACAGCAATAGTTGGAAGTTTGCCATCATATATCAGGTCTTGAACAGAAAGCATTGCATCCAGACACACATCCTCTAACTCCTCACACATTTCCCTGCACACATGCTCTGTAACACCTGTGTTTGGGTTACATTTTGGGAATATAGAGTGACAAATGAAGTCTTCCAGAAATTTATGACAAGGAAACTCAGCCGCAGAAAGTGTTTTGGACAACAATTCTTTCAGGGAAAGAAGCACATGATCGATGATCAATGAATGCTGGCTCCAATTCCCAATCAGATTTGGGTAAGTTGTAAACTGGATCATGGCACTGCATTGGCCCAAGTTTTCTTCATTTTGTTGGGGCATTTTTGTGCATCTGGTAATGTTTGTCAGCCCATAGATTGAGATATTGAATTGTAGGCCTTTGAGGGATTGTTGAATATGATCCTTTTGTGAACACCTGAACCCAAATGAAGCAGAAAAGTATGTTGGAACATAATCCTGAATGGAGATGTCACCAATACATTTTACTCTGTCTCCTGTTTGTAGAAAGCAACTGGAGCCCCTATATTCTCCAAGTCTCAAAGGACGGAACAGATCTTCATTTCTTAGTTGCCCAAATGTATTCGCTGAACAATTATTTTTCAAATTCCAGTCATCTTCTCTGGTATAAATATCCATAGTTGCACCAGGGCAGCATAGTTTTGGGAACCTCACTACAAATTTGATCTTTGCTGACACAGCTGGATATTTGTTGAGATTTACATGATAAAAATTTGTGTCATCAGTGATGGTTCCAATCACAGTCTCTGTTCTTATCAGGGGAAGGAACCAAGCCACGCACAGAATGTGGAGGAAGGTCCAAACACCCTTCATAACAACCCTTTTTTTTGGGGGGGGGGGGCTTGACGTGTTCCACTGAAAATCCCTGTCCCTGTCCCAGCAAAAACACCACGTGGTAACTACAAAGAAAACAATCCAAACTGCGCACAGAAGCAGATTTCGTAGATCTATCCTTGTGTTGCCTCCGTGTCAATCAGAGCAACACACACCTACGTGCTTTGAAAATCCGCCAGTTCTGACAATACTTTAACTAGGAAGCTAAAGCACCGTTTGAAACAGGTTTGAATGAGGACACAGCACAGATGTACATGGGAGAACAAAGAGGGTGAATCTGTGAAGGATGCAATGCAATGGGTGGGTGGTTTCGTTCTGTTTTGAGCGCAAACGTGCCGTTGTGTATTGAGATGCTCAGGAATGCAACAGAATGTGGGATGGGATGAGGTGAGGGCAAAAACCCAGGGAGAACACCACACAATCAGCCAATTGGAAACCCCCGAATGTTTTTTGGAGCAACCAAACTTACTTCCCAGATCAGATAAGGAAAACACAGTGAATGAAAATCTGAAAGTCGTCTGTTGCTCTGACGAGGGAAGGACAAAGACCGCAGAGGTTCTGTGTGCAATGTTGCGTGTAACAAAAGCGCTCGTTTGTGCGTTTGTCATTTGCTCAGACCAAGTCTTGGGTGTGTAAAGAGTGCGCGAGAGACATGGCCCTGAGATGTCAAAGCCTTGCACTACAAGGGGCAGAGAAGAGGACAGTGCGTGCAGCACGCCAGGGTCGTGAGATACGAATCTGAGACACAGGTGCTGAAAGTGGCAAGTCTTTGAAAAAGTTACGCCTCTGGGCCAGAAACAATACAAAACCATACAAGGGCAGGGATAGACCTTTGTCAATGAGGAGGTTCCACCCCACACAGGGTTCCGTCACCACTTTTAGATTCGATATGACAGAAACCATTTTCGGAAGGCACAAGTCGAGCGTAGGGAGCTGGGGGGGGCCTTCAGGGTGATTTCAGGGTGTCTTCACACCGCAGCTCTGCGAGATTCAGTGGTACGTCCCTTGGTTTGAGGGCCGCACCACAAAATTGTTGCACTTTGTCCCCCTGGATCCCTGGAGACAACAGCTGTTTTTTTCTCTCAAAGAGTTGCAGATCTCGTTGTGTTTTGCACAAGAAAAAACTTGATCCATCTTCAGAAGGCCTCAAGCCTGAAGCGCATTATCAAAACAAACAGATGGGGTTTCTTTTGTCTTGTCAGATTCACAGCTTCAGACAGCTGGTCGTCGTGTGTGCGGGAGGTCATAAGACAATTCACATCGTGCTGGAACAGGTAACTAAACCTCGTTTTCCTGATTCCCAAACAATTATCTTCGCAGATTCTGTTCGCGAATTCTTTACAGAATGTGGAAAAGCAGGAACGCACACCCCAAACTGTCAACAGGAGTGCTGAGGGACTGAGAATCTACAGTTTCAGATATCACTTAAATTCTCACAACGGAGACATCAAATAGCACAGCACCCAGCCAGATTCAACAAATTCCTTTTGATTTTACTCATTACAACAGAGTCTACAAATTGTTTGGCATTGTTACTGCAATTCTGTATCCCAGTGGAGTCATCTTGAATATCCTTTGTGTTGTTATATTTTTCAAAATTAAAATGCATAAAACAGCTGTAGGTCTTCATCTGCTGTGGATTGGTATTTGTGACATAATTCATATGATTTATGGTATAACTTATGCATATCCACTGCAAGAATTATTGCAAATACATCACTATGATGCTCTGTCCAGAATGTTTTGCAGACTTGCAAGTACATTAGGTAAACCTGTTTCATTGGCCAGTGATTTGCTAATCACATCTGCAACATTTGAAAGGTTTCTGTCAGTTGCTTTTCCTTTCAAAGTTACCACATGGCCAATGGTAAAAATAAGCAAAATTATAGTGGTTTGTATTCTGCTTGTTTGTTCAGGAGTTCTTGTCATGTGGGTAGTCATGTACACAGATGACATGTGTTGGAGTAATCCTGCCAGTTATGAGAGTTTCTTTGTTGAAGCTACACATATAGCAACAGTTTCTATCCACTTTATTAGCAATACTCTTGTATTCATATTCAGTGCGGGAATTGTAACAGCACTTCTGGCAAAGAAAAAAATACCAAAAAGCCAGCAAGAGTCAAAAAACATCAGAGTGACGCTCATGTTGTTCACAATTGCAGTAACTTTTCTATTGGCCTCCATGAGTCATTTTGTAAATTTCATAATCGGAGAATATTTTGTGGATTTGTCTCAAGCAAAGATTGACATGTCAACAGCTTTGTGGGCAATGATTTTGTTTTATGATATTTATCACTGGTCTAATTTTGTGATATATTTCATATTTTTGAAAAGTTTTAGGGCTTATTTCCAATGCATGTTCTGTAAACCAGAAGTTTCTGGTTCTGGCAGTTCTTTACAAGAACAGGTCACTCCAAATTCTCAGCAACCCAGTTGCACATCTTCTAAAATGCCAGACCATAAAATTTAATTCATGTGGGTTTTCTTTCTGGAATGAAATGAAATTTCTCCAAGTTCCTGCCCAAAGTAAGTTTGCTGTTATGAATGCAGTTCTAGTTCTTTTATCTTTCTGCCAAAATCACCTTTAAATCTTATGCATTGATGAAGGGGAAAACCCAGCGCCTTTGTTGTGTGGTTTAAAGAGAAACAAATCCCTTGATTGAAACGCATCAGACCTCTATTTAATTTCGTGGAAAAATAAACGTCCCAGAAACATCAGTAGAGTATGAGTGGTGTATTACAAAGTGCGGCCGGTCCTGAAGACTGAGCTCCAGCAGTGAAGCGACACCTGGTACCGAGGTGGGAACCAACACACCTGCAGCAAAGCGTCAAACAAGGGACAAATTTCTGCCCACCTGTATGAAACACAGGCTTGAATAACATCAAGTTTGCGTTCAGGAAGCAACCAGGTGAAACTGAGCACACCTGTGTGTCTGTATGTCTGTATGTCTGTGTGTCTGTGTGAGAACAGCCCAGCCGGGCTCAGGCTTGAAACTCTGGTGTTCACAGCAGCGTCAGGGAGGTGATTCAGTGCTGACATGTGGGCTGAATCTGTAGTTGCATACGGTCCCAGTAGAAATCGTTCTTGTGCGTGTTGCTGTCCATTTTGAGCTCGCAAAAATCTCTCTTTGAACACAGGAACTTTGCCATTGGCCAGAAGGGTCCCTGTGTGTCGCAATTTTATCTTGCTGTTTGACAAAGGCTCGAGTGTGTGCTCTGACCCGAAAGGCTTAGCTCGTTGAAACATAAGCGTGCAACACCAGTGCCACTCGACCCTGCACAGAAACAAACACACCAATTGGGAAAGAAAGTTTCTCCAAGTTTCAGAAAATATCCGTGACTGCGCTTGCGAACAGGTCTCTCAAAGAGACTTTGCAACTGGCCAGAAGGGTCCCTTTGTTTTCGCAGTTGCCACATCTTCTTGGTGGATCCCTTTGCAAACAACCTGGGGACCCCACCAAAATATTATCTCCCTCCAGTGTTCTGTCCTCGCAAACGTGAACCGGATCTCAACTCAGATACAAGTCTGTATCCATGTTCCTCACTCGAGTGCACTGCTGTCTGGCTGTCACACATCTGTGACAGAGTCCGAGATCGGTGTGGTGGTCCGATAACCAACACACAGACTTTTTGTGCCAAGCTCTTAGAGCAACCAGAGGAGATCATACTCTGGGCCATGAGTACTCAATTAGACCTGCAGCTGCTTCCTTACATCTGGGCGATGGCTCATACATATTCATATACAATACTCGGTTGCTATTACGGTCACGTTTCTTTCCAATAATACATTTTCCAAGTACAAGTTGATCCCGCAAGGAAATCCCTGAAAATGTGGCAGGGTGTGTTCGCAGCAAGAACGGACCATGCAACTTCATATCACCACTGTCTTTGCACCAGGGTTGAGATGTCAGGAAAGGGTTGCTGACCAAGTTCAACTTGCCACCACACCACACCAGTGTGCTCAGGAAATTTCTTTGCCCTCAGTTTTGACTGTGGGGTCCTCCTGTTCCCTTCAGTTCCAAAGGAGGTTCTTCTTTTGCTGCTGAATGAAAAACAAAAAGGAGCAGGGCAATTGAAGATCTGCCAGGTTAGAGGGATACACTAAATGCATTGCTGGATGAAGGTAGCAGCAGCTAAAGGAAACAGGATGTTTTGTTGCTGACTACCACCATGCAAGACAATTGCTCAATTAGTACCAGTGTGACTTTCTGCACGACAGGATATGGAATCAATCAGATTCAATTAATCTCTCATGCTACTGGCATGGTGACGGACAAAGGTCATTGAAAGACTTCATTTCACCATTTTGTATTGAAAACTTTGAAAAAAGAAGCTGTGGTGTTTTCCATATTTCAGGAGGAGGAGGAGGTCCCTTCAAACACACAAATTTGACACCAAACTGAAAACAAGGAAAGTATATTTCCACATGTTGATGATACGCATGTTGTTTATATTTTATGAGTTGTAGAGATGTGCACATTGGTGCTATTTTTTGTGTTTGACTTGCCAAGTGTAGTTTCTTCATACCAAAACAAAGATATTTTGGCAGCCTATTCAGAGGCTCCAAAGAAATGGCATTGCTTCATCAGAGTTCTTCTTTTCAAAACTCAATCTATAACTGCTGCCAAACAAAACTATCAAGGCAAAATCAAGACTGCTAAAATCAGCATCCAAAGGCTTTGGTTACATTCCAAAAGAATAATAAACACTGAGCCTCTGAGCACCAACCAGGTCTTTGAGTTTGGCAGGGCAACCAGAAGCCTCCTGACCATGTGTTTGTATCAGCATCAGGACGACTGAAGACTTGGACCAGGCTGTTCAAAGAAACCACAAATTATTTCAACACCCAACACCCTGACTTTCATTTGTGCCTTTTTCAGTGGAATTTTCAGATACACAAGCAATTCTTTGTGGAATTGCATTTTGTGCACATATATTTTGCATGGGTAAGCAGCAGATGCGATGTTGCAGGACTACTTATTTTCAATAAAGGGGTCATTGTAAAGTATGGTCAATTCCAAATTTGCAGCACTCAGTCTGCATTCAGTTTTTATCCAGGGTTTCACACACCACAGATTAGAACCTATGTCAGCATTAAGCACCCTGTGGTCAGGTACCATTCAGTTGATGTACTTTTTCAAGTCATGGATTCAGGAATTTTCAAATCATTCCAGCAAATTTATGTCAATTTTCTTCAAACACAGCCACCCTTTTCTATATATTTTTTCAAGAGAAATATTTCTGAGCACACCATGATCATACAAACCAACAAATCAATGACTCCTGTGATAAATGTTACATCTTGTGTCCCAATAATAGTGCATGATGGCCCTGATGCTTCATTTGAGGAAATTTTTTCTGACAATACCTTTTACTTTGTTTCAACATTTCAATGTACTTTGAGATATCAGTCAACCATCTTCAGGAAAAATGGCATTCTGAATTATCATGGACAATCTTTAGTCATTCAAAAATACACTGAAATAGATATGAACAAATCTCTAAGTTTTGCCTTGCCCCAGACTTTTTGCAAAGAAATGAGCTGTGTCTGTCATATATCTGCTCCATCTGGCTGGCAGGTCAACATCACTGTTTTACAATTGACTTACACAGGACATTTCAGTGAGTATTGCAAATATGGAGGTGTCTTTGCCTTTGAAATTGATAACAGGAATCTCCATGAAAGTGTCATGCATTGCAACAACATTAGCAGCAATCTTTCACAAAGTAAAAGTTTCTATTCTGTAAATGGTGCTCTTGCCCTGAGTCTGATTTGGTACAAAACCATGAGCAAAATATCAGGCACATTTATTGTTTCCTTGACTGAATGTAAGGGCAAATATTGGTGCCCTTGCAAATGGGCACATGAACACAGCTCAAGAAAAATAATCAAGTGGTCAGTGGAATACGTGTATTCATCCAAATGTTCTTTCAGAAACGAATTCCAGAAACTGGTACAAGTGGTGGAAATATCCACTCTAGATTGTGTCATAATGCAGGTGCATTCAGTTGATTACTTGAAATGGTGTCCTGTAGAAATAAAACACAAATTCTCTCCCCATTTCAATGTGCAAACAAATTACACCATCATTGGATCCCTGCAGCCCATCCTTTTGGATACGAGCCTGCAATTCCATCAGCTGGCAGTTTTTGGTATGAACATACTGAATCAAGTGGACTTGTTTGGTATTTACGACAAAATATGTTTCCAAAACTTAACTTTCAAAGGACAAAAAGTCTATGGCCAGACAGATCTCATCTGCCGACATCAAGTGGCAGGAACTCATAAATTTATCGATGGTTCCATCCAAAGATTTGCTGCATTTGCATTGAACCCAGGGGAACATCATTTGAAAGCAGGTGATCGGAAAAATGACATTGGAACAGGATTTTACCTTTTTGTCTCCTTCAGCACCCCCTTCAGCCCAGATGTGAATTATCTCAAGTTCCAGCCCAGTACTAATAGTTGGATGGATATCATCATAACAAACAGAGTCAGAGAAAAGCCTTTCAGGTCATGTCAGACAATACAACTGCCAGAAGAAAAGGTTTGTTTGGTTTGATAGTTGTGTGCAATGACAAGAGGAAACAATGACATTTGGGAAGCCTTGCTGGTCTTTTCTTGGGCCTGGGCTGCTGAGGGTTCCTTCCTGGTCACAGTCAGAAACATGGTGCTCTTTCCTGTCTTGTATTTTGCAGGCCAAGATTGCAATGTTGCCTTCAACAAACACTTCCTTTTTGACTTTGAAAATGTCTCATCATGCCAGAGATGATAGATGGAGTAAAGATTACAACCTTTTAATTGTAGCCAGGTCAAAGGTAACTCAAGTAACTGGTCTGGAACCCTATCCTCTGTCGTTTTTCCTTGAATGGAAATGTTCAAGATTTGTTGCCCAAACATGGACCTCTGTATCACTGTCTGGACAAGCAGAACATTTGCTGTTCCGCTCAGTGTCTCAGCGACCGAAGAACCAAACTGTGCAGATGCGCTGGGTCGATGACACTTTTCCTAAATATTTACTTTACGAACACCACAACACCTTTCTGAGTCAATATACTATTGCCTACAAGTTCAAAAAAATCACCCAAGCTGGAGCAAATGCAAGTCTGTTTTACTTCCACAAAATACTCAAATTTAGAGAACACAGAAATATCTGGTATGATGGCCTGAGAGTCTCATGGACTGTTGCCCATGCAGCCTGCAGAAGGACTGCAGGGCATTTGCTACACCTCATCAGCAGGAGTCAGCAGGATGAAGTGATTGCAGTTTTGAAAAGTGTTGTGCACCAGCCAATTGAAGCCCTTTACATCAGACTTGTTTCCAACAGAAAGGTGAGCTTTGTAGTACCCTGTCTCTGCTGTTGAGTTGTTTTGTTAGAGATGCAAAGAACTGTACTATTTTCATTTCTGAACCCTTTCTCTCCTTCCAGGCCAAACTACAGTGGACAAGGCAAAACCCTGTTTCATTTTCATCATTTAGAAACACTCTCTATGGCAGTAGTGAAATTGAAAAGTACACATATGATTTTGGAGAAATGGGTGGGCCATCTCCTGCAACCTACAGGCGTCCCAGAGGTATGAGGGGTGTTGATATGACCAAGATCAAGCAGGCTGCAACAAGTACGGTCTCCCCAACATCAGAGCCAGCCTCATGTTTTCTCCTCTTGCTCTCAAACAAAGCAGACCCAAATTGGCTCAATATTAATTGTTCATCTCAGTGGCTTAGAAGCATTATCTGCATCAAGGACTACCACAATGCCTCCATGGAAAGAAATGCAATAGATGTTGCTGACACTCCCAACTGTTTCAAAGACTTTGTCCGCTTTGGCCGCAAATGTCTTGCATTTTTTGGAACAATGTTCCCAACATCACAAATGATTATGTACAAGTATTGGAAAAAGGATGCCAAAAATACAGTTTGAATGTTGGAAGACTGAGAGGTATGGAGGAAATGCCACCTTTGGTTGGTGCAGTCTCAGCAATGTTTCCACCACTGTTGCTTCATTTGGAACCTGACCACAGATTTCTGATGGTGTCCACCTACAGACATTTTCACACAAAGTATGAATATCTAGAAAAGTATTATATTGAGAACTTGCCAAAAGGTTTTTATCACTGTGAAACAGACACCAAAGCCCGAAGCACTGCACATGTATTTGTTTGTTCCCAAGGAGGTCACATTTCCAAACTGTATGTATGTGATGAAAAAGCTGATTGCAAGAGTGATAAATCAGATGAAGAATTTTGTGATTGTAGTTTAGGAAATTCTTCTTTCTGCAGAACATCAGGGAATGAAACCCAGGATCATGTTCAATGTGGACCATTATTTTTCAAGAATATCAAAGGAGGATGCAACACATACACATTGTACAAAACAGCTGCTGCCTCTATTAGCAACAACAAATTCATGTGCAACTCAAGGAAAGAGGTGGAACAAGAAGCTGTTAATGATCTGTTTCCAGACTGTGGAAATATGGCTGAAGATGAGCCTCACCTACTTGCCCTTTTGGTGAACAGAACAGGCCATGATTGCACACCATCTTTCACCAATCACAACTACCTGAGCCTTCCATGTAAACCAGGGCATTCAAAATGCTTCAATATCTCACAAATTTGTTCCTACAAGATTGATAGCTTTGGAAATATTTTTCCATGCAGAAATGGTGGTCACATGGAAAATTGTGATGACTTTGAATGCAATGCAATGTTTAAATGCCCAGGATCTTATTGTGTACCATGGTCATATTTGTGTGATGGGAAAATGGGACTGCCCTGATGGGGCTGATGAGTCAAAAGAATTCCTGTGTGGAACACAATTGTACTGCAAACAGATGTTTCATTGCCAAAGCAGCATGAGGAAATGCATAAGCCTTCACAATGTTTGTGATGGTTTTCAAGATTGTCCCCTGAATGATGATGAGGCTCATAAGTGTGAGGTTGGGTGTGTTGTGGGGTGTGAATGTCTGGTTCATGCTGTTATCTGCTCATACACTTGCATTCAGTCCTTTCTTGCTTTCAACACATTTCCCTATGTTTTCATCAAGATCCAGAGTTGCGCAATACCCCAGCCAGACATTCTTGGTAAAGCCTTTCTGGAGGCAAAAGTCTTTCAATTGAACAAGAACAACCTGACAAACATTTGCAATTTCCACTTCCCCCCAGGCTTGGCTGTGTTCAATGTAGAAAACAACATGTTAGTCAGTTTGAAAACACATTGTATCATCAACAAGGATTTACTAATAAAACTTTACCTCAGCAACAACCAGATACAAGATTTGGAAAACAAATGTTTTGTCAATTTGACACAACTTGCATTGGTGAAGCTGGACAACAATCCATTGTTTCAGCTTGGAGGTTTGTTTGCACCATATACAAACATGTCCAAGGTGGTCTTTTCAGTGGTCAATATCTTTCTTCATGATATTGATGTGAAGGCCTTTAGCCAGTACTTTATGAGAGCTGTTGTGACTTCTGATCACCACATTTGCTGTATTGTTCCAGACAATGTAACTTGCACTCAAAAATTCCTTGGTTTGTCTCTTGTTCAAACCTCATTCATGAAGACAGCATGAAAGTACTCTTTGTTGTCATGTCAATTCTTGTCATTGTGTTGAATGTGTTGAGTGCTACAGACCATGCTGTTTTGAAGGAAGCCAAAAAAGGGTTCAGATACAGTGTGATTACAATAAATTCTAATGACACATTGTGTGCAATTTTCATGAGTGTTTTATGGATAGCTGACATATTTTATGGAGAGAAGTTGTCCATAAAACAAACACAGTGGAAATCCAATCTGTTTTGTTTTCTTTGTTTTGGAATTGTTGTCATCTTTACAATCCTTTCTCAAGGCTTACTTGTTTTTCTTGGAATCCAAAGATTGGACATGGTTGTTAGACCAATGGATTCTGCATTCAGGCAAACATCTCTTGTTTTGAAATTGTTGTCTTTTCAAGTAGGAGTGTCTTTCATGTTTTCTGTGATGATCACTTTGCTTGTTGTTTTCATTTCTCAGTCTCTTCCCACAACTCTGTGTCTTCCTTTTGTTGATCCCACAAAATCATTTTTATCAATAAAATTAACAACTTGGTTCACATGCATTTCCCAAACAATGACAACTTTTGGCCTCCTTTACATTCATGTTTCTTTGGTTTCTTCCTTGAAAAAGGCACAAGTCTCAGTTGCTAAATCCAAAAAAAAAGATGACAATACATACTTGATAATTCAACTGGTATTTCTGACAGTTTCAACCATCTTTTGTTGGTTTCCAACAAATATTGTTTTTCTCATGGCAATGTTTATTTCTGAGTTTTCCACCAAGACAGTAATTTGGATGGTTGTGGCTGTGATGCCTATCAACTCAATTTTAAACCCTCTGATCTTCTTGGCCTATTCAGTCAAAAAGTTGTACAAACAGTGTTTGAAATACTGAGTCAAATGGTTTGTTTCATTTTGGCTTGTTGCCTTTGTTACTTGGCATCTGCCTGATTTCTTGACTTGTGATTGAGTTAAAAGGGAATTCAGACACATCATGGTCAACTTTATCCTGAAAATGGCAAATTATCAGATCGAGGCAATTTTTAGCAGAACGAGCAGGAGAGGATTGAACGAAACGTCTGGATGAATAGGTGAATCCGAACCTCTTTCCTCAGGATCTAGCATGGCAACCAGAGGCCTCAGAGCGCTGGCATCTGAGTCATATCACACAGCTGTCAGTGGGGGGGGAGTGAGTGTCAGGAGGCTGTTTTCTGTCTTTCTGATGTTTCTCTGCAAATCAGATACTGACTCCACCCCACCGCTGACAGTTGTGTGATGTGATTCAGAGGTCTACATCTGAGGCCTCTTTGTTTTATGACTTGACCAGACCTCTGTTTTTCTGGGTCTCCCATTTTGGGCACAACAGATGATTCAAACTTTTAGACACAGAGAAAGAGGAATTGTTAGAAGCAATCTACAGATCATGTAGTGGTCAGATGGAAATCCAGCTGTTATCAGACGAACATGGTTGTGTTGCGACACATATCATCCATCTGAGGTGACCAACCTTCAGGCTAAAACACTGGCCAGCTGAGAACATACACACAGGTGTTCTAAACTCCCCATTTATTCAAAAAAAACCACCAGAATATCTTCATTTCTGAGCTCTGAGAAAAGTAAAGCGATGGCTGTTTGTGAGTGCAAAACAGTCAGTGCCCTTCCAAAAATTCTGCAGCCTCCTCTTCATCTGTCTCCAGTGTTCTTCGTTTTGCCTGTTTGTTTGCCTTCTTCTCACCTTTAACTTGAAGCAAATGAGTTCCAATTTTCTCCCACAACTTCTGGTCATCAAATTCTAAGTAGGTCTGATTCTGCACAAAGTGTGTGATCAGTGCACAAGTCTCCATTGATAGATTCAATGTTTCTTCAGGTTGCATGAGAATAACTAACAGTTTGAAAGCTGGATCATTACTGGTTTCCCTGTAGCAAAATTCAGATTCTTGCTTGCACCACTGACTGTCCACAAATCCATCAGACAGAACAATGATGGCAGCATTGCTCTTGTCTATGGCACCAAGAATATTGGTATGAATGTTTATACCAGGTTTAAAATCTATTGAATGAATAAACAACTTGAATTCAGGCTCCAGGATGGGCTTGAGAACATTCATCACAAAGTCATTGTCAGCATCAAATTGAAAACATACAAAAACATCAAACTCTCTGTTTCTGATGAGTTGCACATTCAACTTTGATTTGAAAGAACTGACCAAACAAACCACAACCAGGAGCACAACAGGAACTGAGAAAACACCAGCAACAATTGGCAATGACTTTGTCACAGTGCATCTTGGTGGCTCAGACCACTCACCAGTGAACAGACAAACAATGGTATTATTTCCCTGCATTTTGGCTTCAGTTGTGCAAGAATAAACAGCTGTTGAGTACACATCATATCTTTCAGGGTTTGTTCCCACAGTCATAACCTTGGCATTTTGTACAGATGGAGGCCTTTGACATGTGACCTGCCTGTGGAAGCAAGAAACACTGCTGTTGTAGGAAGGTAAATACTCACAGTTCAGTAGGATATGTTTTGCTATTGGTAGCTCAAAGTCACCTGTAGACAAAAGATGAATATTCCATTCATTGGAAGAACTCATCAAGGTAGCAACTTCAAGAATCAAATCCCAACAAGCGTCCATAACCTCCTCACAAAATTCCCTGCACACAGGTTCTGTGAAGCCTGTGCTGGGCTCACAATTTGGAAACATAGAGCGACAAAATAAGGCTTCCATATGTTTGTGACAAGGAAAAGAAGGTGTTATCTCGGACAAAAGTTGATATGTAGAAACAATGAAATAATAATTCTGATGATTCAATGCAATATCCAAGTCAAAATTTCCGACCAGATTTGGTACTGATGTGTATTCAGCCCAGGATCTGCATGGGCCATGTTGAAATCTGTTTGCATCATACCAGGAAAACGTTTTGATACATCTTGTAAAATTGGCCAGTCCGTAGATTGTGATGTTGTACTTCAGGCCCATCAGGCTTTGCCTGCCATTTTGTTTTGTGCACAGATATGCAAATGAAATGGAAAAGTATGTTGGAGCATAATCCTGAATAGGTTTGTCACCAGTACATTTCACTACTGCTTTGGTCTGTTTGATGCAGTTGGATCCCCTGTACTTTCCAGGGGCCAAGGAAAGGAAGAGATCTTCATTCCTCAGCTGCCCAAAAGGAAAGGCAGAACAATTCCTGTTTGAATTCCTGAAGTGTTGTCTTGTGTAGATATCCATAACTGGTTCACCACTGTAATTTTTGTTGTATATCACTTCAAATCTTATTTTTGCTGACAAAGCTGGGTATTGATTCAACTTGATGTGATAAAAAATAGTGTCTTGGTTCCAACAATGGTTTCCGCTCTCATGATTGGCAGTATCAAGAGAAAGAGGCAGGAGATCCACAGATTTTCTTGCATCGTGGTTCGTTTACTTCTTCACACTGGATATTTCGAACAATATCACCCTGTGTCAACAAGCGTTGCGTCGAATCATAACTTGACCACAAATCTTCAGTGTTTCCAGGCCAAAATGGGTTCAATTAAAAATCCTACACTTTGATCATAGTTACTCACAGTTGTTCAACAACAATCTGCTGGTCTGTGTTGTGTCGCGAAAAAATACTTGTGGTTTGCATCCTCTTTGAGATCAGAGGCGTGAAGTTTCCTCATTATCAACAAACTGAGCATCATCTTACTGAATACCAGAGCAACTCAAGCACTAGGGATTGAACGGGTAGAATTTTGCTGCCCTGGGTACCCCCAAGCAACTACCCGACCCGGGGCACGGGTACCCACCTTCCAAATATGGTCAACAGAAGCTGTGAATCATTTGCTATAAAAGCTCATCTCACCCACATCTACCTGGCAGACAGGTGCCAAGTATCTGGGTACCTCCCATGATTTAGATCCACTGTCACTCACAACCTTCTGTAAGCAAAGAGATTTTGTTTGAAATATTTTTGTGGTATTTTTACATTTTAAAAATTATTAAATTTTTGTACAAAATGCTGACCCTCAACCCACATAAATCTGCTGGCGGGTGGGTAGCAAGTACCCGGGTACCCAGGAGTTACTACCCGCGGGTGACCCGCCACCCCGTCTCAAACCCTATCAAGCACAGACATGATCGAGCCGTGATCGCACGAGAAAAGTTTATTGCAAAGAGAAAAAAGTTTGTGTTCACACTTCCTGCTACGAATCGTACAATTTTGTTCTCTATGTGGTTTCGAGATGAGCACCGCTTTGCCCCAGGGGTGGATCCAGGGGCAGATCCAGGGGCAGATCCAGGGGTGGACCCATGAGTGGATCCAGGGGTGGATCCAGGGGTGGATCCAGGGGTGAATCCAGCGGTGAATCCAGTTGTGGATCCAGGGGTGGATCCAGGGACAGATCCAGGGGTGAATCCAGGGGTGGGATCCAGGGTGTGGGATCCAGGGGCGGATCCAGGGGTGGGATCCAGGGGTGGGATCCAGGGTGTGGGTCCAGGGGCAGATCCAGGGTGGATCCAGGGGCAGATGACAGGGTGGATCCAGGGGGGATCCAGGGGGGATCCAGGGGTGGATCCAGGGACAGATCCAGGGGTGGGATCCAGGGGTGGGATCCAGGGTGTGGGTCCAGGGGCAGATCCAGGGTGGATCCAGGGGCAGATCCAGGGTGGATCCAGGGGCAGATGCCAGGGTGGATCCAGGGGGGATCCAGGGGCAGATCCAGGGGCGGATCCAGGGGTGGATCCAGGGGCTCAAGACTGGCCAGTCAAACCCCTGAACAAGAAACAAGAAAATAAATCCTGTACGGGAACAACACCGGGATGAAAATCCATCACTTTGTCCTCTAAATAACCAACGGACTGCAGATGACAGCCAAACACGAGTCCAGAGAAAACGTCCCCTTTCTGCACCTCAAGTTTCCTTGCCGGGGCGAGGACGGGGGGCGAGACCGAATCCCTCAGGTTTGTGAATGGACAAACTGTTTGAGTGGGAGAGCGTAGTGAGGTGGGAAAGTTTCAGTTGTACAAGGTTCGTCCAAAAACTCTTTTATTAAAATCGTGATCTGAGAACAAGTGGGTACAAAACTTGAAGATGTGTAATTGGTTTGTAGCACGTGCAAATTCAAACGAATGTGATCGTGATGACTTGCGCCTTTCGCGGTTTCTTTGAAATGCATAATTTACGAGCAAAAAGCTAGAGCAAGAGTGAGCAAGACATTCAAAGCTTCTCCAAAAACACTTCAGTCTCTTTTCCTGTTTCCTGCAAATTCAGTGAGGCTGAAGCTTTGTTCCTGTTTCTCCGATTCTCAAGTTTGACCTCAATCAAATGAGTTCCAATTTTGTCCCACAATTTGTTGTCATCCTTTTCCAGGTATGTGTTGTTTTGAACACAGAATTTGATCAGTGCACATGTTTCCATTTGTAGATTCAGTGTTTCTTTTGGCTCCATGAGAATTATCAAAAGTTTGAAGGCTGGATCATTCTTGGATTCTCTATAGCAAAATTCAAACTCTTCTCTGCACCACTGACTGTTCACAAATGCATTAGAAAGAACAATAATGGCAGTATTACTACTCTGTATTGCATGGAAAATGTTGGCATGAATGTTTCTGCCAGGTTTAAAATCTATTGAGTGAATGAACAACTTGAATTCAGGCTCCAGGTTTGGGTTGAGAACATTCATCACAAAGTCATTGTCAGCATCAAATTGAAAACACACAAAAGCATCAAAGTCTCTGTTCCTTGTCATCCTTGGCTTTGGTTTCAAGGTGCATATCAGCAACACTGCCATCAGAAGAACAACAGGGATTGAAAACACACCCACAACAATTGGTACTGGACTTGTTGCACTTACTGAGCATTTTGGTGGTTCAGACCATTTCCCACTGTAGAGACAAACAACTGTGTTATTTCCTTCAATTTTATAATCTTTAGCTTTGCAAGAGTATTTAACTCTGGCATGAACAGCATATTTATCTTGCTGAACTACTCCAGTCACATTCGCCATTTCTGCATTCAAAACAGTTGGTGGTTTTTCACAGGTAACCTGCCAGTAAAAACAAGGAATGTTGCTGGTGTGTGATGGTAAGTATCCACAGTTCAAAAAGTTTCTATTTGCATCTACTTTTTCAACTACAAAGAAATCATGACCATGAAACAACAGATCAATGTTGTGGTTGTTCTCAGAAAGTAACAAGTCATGAATAGCAAGAAGAGTGTCCCAACAAGTATCCCTGATTTCCTCACACATTTCTTGGCACACATGCTTTGTAAAACCAGTGCTGGGTTCACACTGTGGAAATGCCAAGTGACAAATGCCTTCTCTGAGGTATTTGTGGCATGGAAACAAAGAAGAAAGTATCCTGGGTAGTTCCTGTTCTGCAGCAGTGGCAATGAATTGGTTCTGTGGACTGAGCAGTGTGTGCATGTCAAAATACCCAAACAAGTTAGGAATAGATGTGAAATTTGGCAGGGGACCACAGGGTCCCTCCTGCAATCGCTTTTCACCAAGCATCTCCACACATGTTGTGATATTGGTCAGTCCATAAATTGTGATATTAAACTGCAGCCCTCTCAGGGAGTGCTTGTTATTCTCTTTCAATCTACATGGAAATCCAAATGAAATGGAAAAGTACCTTGGGATATAATCCTGAATGAAAACATCGCCTGTACATTTGATTCTTTTATCAACAAAACTGAGGCAATTGGAACCCCTGTATTCCCCAATTTTCATGGGAAGGTGCAAATCCTCATTTCTCAGTTGCCCAAACAGATTGACAGAACAGTTTTCTTTAAAATTTTCATCTTCTGCTGTGGTGTAGATGTCCATTGCTGGCCTATCATTGTAGATTTCCTTGTTGTAACTCACTTGAAAACTTATGTTGGCAGACACGGCTGGGTTTTGATTAAGCTTCAGGTGATAAAATCCAATATCCTCAGTGACAGAACCGACGAAAGTCTCCGCTCCCACCAGATGAAGGATCCAAGCCAAGGAGATTATCCTAAACCATGAGAAAAACTCCATATTGCTTCGGGTATTGTTTGAAAGGTGATTTGTTTGTTTGTTCTCTCCTTACCCAACTCGAGTCCTGCTTGTTCACACTCAAACTTTCCTTTCCGGACAATGAGCAAGGCAACTCGAGACCGTTCACATCACACAGGAGGCGTCGTGAAATTCCTAAAAAATATTTCACTTGCTCAGGCTCAGGTACCATTTCAAGTTTCAGTGGAAAAAGAAAGCCTGGTGAGGAAGTTTAGAGCCTCTGGAAATGGGTTTTTGCCTCCAACAGAGCATCCCATGAGGAAGTCAACATTGAGCAAACCCACTCAACCACCAAAACAGCCAATTTGATCCTCTTCATTTTTCATTCGGCCCCCCTACCGATCCCAAACACCAACCATAACCTTTCCGTCATATTTCATTCACTCTTTCTGCCGGAGAAGGTCAGATTCCTTGAGAAAAGGCGGGGCCATTGACTGCGGGAGGATTGACTGGGGAGCGGTTCGCTTCTGTGTTCCTCAGGGTCTGCGAATTCACTTGACAAGGAGGGATCTTTCACAGTCTGAGCATTCTTCTTCAGACACCTGCGACGACGCAGCGCCCATGGACTTGTCAGCAACATGACACGCTTTGGAACGCATCCTGTGTGAAACAGCCATCGCGTGATCAAATAACATTCGATTATTTCGTGTGATGTCTGTGTGCAACTTCCCGCAGCATTCCCAACGTGCTTTGCCCAAATAAGGAATGGACGAATCAAGAGAGTCATGCATTTTTAATTCTCTTCCACGGCTAACTCATTGACTGCGGAGCAATGCGTCGTCATTGACTCACTGATGACTGATTATTTCCACAAAGAGAACCAGGCTCGATCCATGGTAGCAGGTGAGACCAACACCGTTCTTGCAGCTGACATCATCATTACCTTTGTCTGTGCGGACGGACTACTTCTGTGTGCTTGGCAGAGGATATTGAAATATTTGGATCAACACATCCTGATCCTACAACGCTTCGGTCGACCTTGTCCTGGACCACGGATGGTGTGCAGTGTCTCTGGACGCGCTGCGCTGAGCCTGGTCACGTGACTCCGGGGCTGAAGCCGGACCCTGTGCCTGGAACCCTGCGTTTCTTCCCTCGTAACAGTGGAATAAATTTGACTCTCAAGGTGAGAAGTGATTTGGACACGTCTGGCCAGAGACGATCAGAACCCGTCAAAGCAACTACAGTTGGCCAATCTGCGAGAATGTCGAGTGAGGTGGGGCCTGGTGTGTGCCTGATCACCAAATGTTTCAATTGTATTTGAAGGTTTCAGAACATCATTCCCAATGTCATTGGAGATGGTTCCGTTTTGTTTGTCGCTGGATGTTTATGGAGCTTCACGATCAATAGTTGAATCGATCCATTGATTTACTGTTGCGCGATTAGGAGGGCTGATCCAGACAACGGTGATCAGGGGTCGCGGGCCCGTGGATCGCTTTAAACCGCCCTGTGGGGAGCAAATGTTCACACGAAAGTGCATGTGCTTGGATCTTTTGGCCAGTTCTTGCAGTGTTCGTCAAACACAACTTTCTCCTGTTTGTGGTTCGTGTACGAATTTTCCTTTTCCAGTTCACGCTTGACTGCTGGACCCACCACACCAACTGGTGAGGACAGATTCACCACACCAACTGGTGAGGACAGATTCACCACACCAACTGGTGGGGTTAGATTCACCACACCAACTGGTGGGGCCAGATTCACCACGCCAACTGGTGAGGTCAGATTCACCACACCAACTGGTGAGGTCAGATTCACCACACCAACTGGTGAGGACAGATTCACCACACCAACTGGTGAGGACAGATTCACCACGCCAACTGGTGAGGTCAGATTCACCACACCAACTGGTGAGGACAGATTCACCACACCAACTGGTGAGGACAGATTCACCACACCAACTGGTGAGGACAGATTCACC
>JAAUXT010024281.1_pt1 | contig 29064 bp, 23 predicted proteins | sample 7278171 | NCBI WGS metagenome assembly JAAUXT01 (sample SAMN14350112, study PRJNA611818) | marine sediment metagenome | isolation source: surface marine sediment (1.8m) | place: French Polynesia: Moorea | collected 2018-08
AGGGGGAGGGGGCAGGGGACATTTCATCTACCTTGCCATATACTGCACTACCACATGGTGCTTCGCCCTCAAGGGACTTCGCACAATTACAAAATAACCAGTTCCGGTCTAGAATTGCTTTTCACTCGAAGAATATTGAGTTCACTGTCAAAAGTTGGTTGAGGAATACGGTTTGCTCGCCGCGTTTCGATGTGGCACAGAGAAAGCAATCTTGTTCCAGTTGCAGCGCCAAACAACTTGTTTGTCGGCGGAGGTGTTCTCTTTGTGCGACTACCTTTGTTTGCTCAACTTCATCGCGAGTCAAAACAATCCGGCACGTCTTTCAGCACAGTTCCACAAGATATTTTTCGGACACTACGGGTACATGGGTGTTCGTCTCATTCGAGTTGCGTAGATTCTCAGCTCATAAATTCGACAACGCAAGGAACTTGAGCCCTGCATGCAATTCTGCCCGGGACCCGCAGTGAGTGGCTAATCGAATGATCACAGACTGCCTTGCAAATTTGCATTTGAAAGTCTGGTGCCAAACAGCTGGGTGGGACCTGCTCACCTCGCTGCATATCTCCGTGGGAATATCAAGGCCTGGGAGCCATTGAAAGACAAACCAAGTTCCATATTCATGCCTTGATGGAAGAAGCAAAAGAAGCTGGTGTATAAAATTAAGCGTTGAGACTTCAAGAGATTTGCTCTGAAGCATGGGAATTGCACACTTGATACCGTTAAGTGAACAGGCGGAAAGCTTTTATTCCGCTTCTTAGTCACTTTCTGCGGCATGTTGAATTCGCACTCTTAAGGCTTGGACGAACCATGTGGGACACCTGTTTGTCTGATTTGGTTCTCTCACAGGAAACTAATGGTATAATTCAATACTCCTCAGGCTGGAGGCATTGGCCACTGACTTCATCGGGCTCGACTGTGGGGGGCACATTGGACTCTGGAGGAGTGGGAATCAAATCAGGCAAATTGTCATCGTGGATTACTATGGATCACGAAATATGGGAAGCTGATCCTCTGAGTAGTGATGTCCTTCACATGCTTTTCATGCCGCCCAACTTGATGCCCAAATGCCATTGCCTGTCCTCACAAAGACCTTTGCTGCCGCGGTTCAGCAAAGCTTTCAGTTTTTGCAAACAGCAACCGAAAGTAGCTGAACCATTGGCTGAAAAACTTGCAAACAGGGAAATTGCCGTGGTGGCGTGAATGGAATCCCTTGATGCAATCTTCTCTGCAGATATGCAAGTCGCGCCTTAGTGTCCAAAATCAACACAACAAAATCTCGATTGACGCCCCAAGCTTCAACCTGACCCGGCCAGCTAATCAGTTCATCCATTCCATGTTGAGTGATTTATGACCTTGTGTGAAATCCTTTGGCGTTGGTGAGATTAATGGCAGCTTAGTGGGATACAAAAAGTGTTGACGAGCGAAACGAATTGTGCAAACGGTTGCCGCCATGCCAATGCGCATGCTTTCCAAAATCGGTTGGATTCCCAACCAAAAATGGAAAAAGACAAAAAGGAAAAACCAAACATCAGTGTTTCCAAAACTTATCCACACCCATTATCCACATGTGTACGTGCGCCAGAAGCGCTCAGGGACTGTACTTTCCAAGCCCAAGGCAAGCTCTTCTTTCAACATAATTAGTTATGAAATTTTTATTCTGAGCTCAAAAATGCTCCCCTGAGATTTTATTCCTCAATTCTGTCGGGAAACACCACTTGGCTCCCGACAACTGTTGCATGAAAATTGATGTCTGGCGAATTTACTGCGCGTCATTTCAATGTGATGCACATTTCCTCCGTGATGCTTTTGTCATTAGCGTCACGGGGGACGGCCTTCAGTCTCCTTCAGCGTCATGTATACGCACATTTTTTTTCACGATTTACGTTGAGAGATTCTGAAAAAAGGAACGTAGTCAAACCAAACAAGTGACAACTTTTGAATGCGAAGAACATGTTCGGTGGCCGACTCGTACAGTTCTTACTTCCACGCTGGTGCAAGACAGGCGAGATCCACGGGAAAAATTTCTTGCTTGTCGTCTGTTTTCCCTTTCATCGCAGATGCACACATGTACAAAGTCAGAGATACTGCCTGCTGGTTCATTTTCTCATTTTCTTAGTTTCAAGTGTTTGGTCAACGTTTCTCATCCGTCTGCATTGTTTGTCAGAAACAAGATAAATTGGACAAAAGTAAACAAACGCAAGATCAGAGAAAGATTACCCCTCCAGTTGAAGACCTCAAAAATTGTAAGTAAAATGTTTTGTTCATGTGTTTTGCAACCCAAATTTTGCAAACGGCTGTTGAACAGAACTCTTTGGACCAATGGCCCAACACCAACGGAACCAGAAGCAGTGTCTGATTCTCCCAAATGCTGTTTCTTGCCAAACTCAAGAGTCCAGGTACTGAAACTCACAGCCTTTTGTCCCACTGGTGGGCTTCGTTGAATACGGATCTCATTTCGACTTCACGTGGGAGAGTACAAGAAAAGTTTGTGTCTGTGCAGACTAACAAACTTTTCTGACAGACAGTATTACGCTAATGGAATCACTGCCAAACCACACGTGATGTACTCTCCAATCAAGTCACGCGTTTGGTGTCCGCGCCTTCGTTGGAAGTTAGAATTCAGCGTCACATGCAGCTTCCAGACAACGTAGGCTTTCGTTTGCTGCTTGTTACTGTTCAAGTGCGGATCTGCGAGGTAGCCTTTGTTGTCTTACCGATGCAAAAGGATTCAGGTGGCAAGTGACAAATTGAATTTGCCAAGGAAGTACGAGAGAAGCGCACAAAGAAGAGTTTTGGTGCCGTGTTCTCGTCAAATGTTTTCCAGACTGCAGTACCTGTTGTGTGGCGCCTCAAACATTTTCTCTTGCAGTCAAGGTTTTCATAAAAATGTTTGTGTGTGTGTGTGTGTGTGTGTGTGTGTTTGTGTGTTTGTCTTGGCAGTTTGTTGCATTCTGATATTTCGGACAAACGTTCTCGTCAGCTCAAATGTCATTGCATTTTCTGAATGCTTGTGTGGGGACCGTGGTGAAAATCTTGAGTTTGTTCATTCAAGTTGAACAGAAGCGTTGAAGGAAGACGTGACAAAAAATGAAACGTGCGGTGTTCCCTTCACCAGGAGTCTCTCGTCAGGATACTCCTCACGTTGATGATTTCAGCTTCGACATCCTGTGTATGCGAGCAAGGCAGGAATGAAATCACATGACGTGCGCTGCAACGACACGATGTCGTTGTGTTTGCAGTGTTGTCGCTGGTGTCGAGTGTGTTCACGCTGTCGCTGATCGCGTGCGACCGCTTCTTCGGGATCGTGTTCGCGATGAAGGCGCACCTGACGGAGCGCAAGGCGCACACCTTCATCATCATCGTCTGGATCTGCTCCATCGGCATCTCCGTCCCGCTCCTCTTCTACCGCAAACAGGAGTCAAGGACCTGGGCCAACCACGTCGAGCTCTGGTGAGTTGTCCCGACTGGCTGCTGACCTCTGCCACGGTGCACACACGGGCATCAGTGGCACGAACAGCTGCGCGTCCCTTCGCGCCGTTCTGCATTTGCAATCCTTCTGCGACAATGACGTAACGGGAAGGTAATTCAGATCTGAATCACCTTCATTACCTTCATTTCACGGAAAAAGAAAATTGTCAGACGAGGAGTCGACGGAACAGATGACACATGAAGGTCTTTCGATAAAGGTTATAATCAGAAAGGTATGAGGCGCAGGTGATCCTTCTCCTGCAGGTAACTAGTTTTGAGAACACGAGTGAAATGATGGTGTGACGCGGAAATTTAGCACTGTGGAAATTCGAAAGTAACTTCCAGTCCAATTAGCTGCGAAACAAACCCTGGAAGTTTGTGGCAAATACAGGCAAATACATTGTGACAAGTTCTTGTTGTTCCTCAACAAGAATAACTTCAGGCAGATGTTTGTGAAATCCCTGAGCAACAGGATTGTGACCAATGTTGTCCGATGTCACTCTTGGCCAACTGTGGTACAAAAAGACACTCCAATGGAGCCCCGACTCAACTTTGAAAGATGTCTTCGCTTTGAGAACTTGTAAAACGAAGAACAGAAGATATTCTGGGCCTTGCGGTCGGGTATTTGGATCCTTGAGCCGCAGTTAATTCGACGATGATCGACCTCACTTACTCATGAATCAGTCAATTTAGGGACCCGCCCGCTGTCCACCGAGTGGTCAGTTCTCACCCCACCCAGAAACATTTTCTATTTTTCGATTTTGCACGTTGAACTCAAGCCTATCCTTCCCTGCGGGATAACCTCCCTGACCGGATCCAAAAACCCTCCCCTGTGATTGCTGAGCACGGCACAGAAATGTAAGTTTTCTCTCTCTAGGTGCGCGGACGTGTGGCCTCAGACGGAGACTGTGGACGAGGCGACGGGCGCCTTGCGCCTCTCACACCCGTCCCGCGCCTTCTACTACACGTTTGTGTCGGTCGTGCTCTACTTCGTGCCGATCGTCGTTATGTCCTTTGCTTACTGCTTCATCATCCTCAAACTGTCCCACCGCCCGCCCGGCGAGTACGTCGACAGCGACGCCTGCGTCCAGATCAAGGTCAAGAGAAAGGTGTGCAAGTGCTGTTCGTAGAGAGTGGAGGGCGTGCCCTTTCAGACGATCTGCATTCTGACATTGCGTGTCGTTTCTAAAGAGCCCAACAAAACTTGCTTTTTTTCCCTCGCAGGTTGTGCTGATGCTGGTCGTTATCCTGACAATGTTCGCGATTTGCTGGTTGCCCTTTCAAATCGCCGTCCTCTACTCCGAACATCGCTCGGACCAGATCACACAGGTGAGTCACTCAACAACACACACTCAGACACGCCACGCGTCTCTCGTTGCAAAACCTGGCGTCCTTTCTGAAATTATGGGTGTCAATTGCTCTGATTTTAATTTGGATCAAATAACGTTGCTGGTATCAAATGCCGCAACAGTGGATCACGCTTTACATCGGTGACAGCCTATCCTGGATCCGCTATGATACTCAGATTTGTAGCTCTTTTGGTCTGGTGGAGCGCTGAGTGAGCGTTGCCCAGTGGGCAGCGAAGCACTCTCCACAGAAATCATTGTAATTGCCTATCACTTTGTTACAACCTGCGGTAAGACTGACGTTGATGAGCCATTCACATTGTTAAAATCACCGCCATAACTGACAAGTGCTCTGCAAGGTAATCTATTCCTCGACCTTGCAGAAGTTTTGCAATTCTCTGTATGAAATTCAACGTTTGAAGAATGGTCGTTGCCACATTCATGACCGGAGTCCACCACACTTGGCCTGTCTCCTCCTGTCAGAAATTGGTGTGACGTTATTACCCATGGCATGCAGTGAAAGATTGCCAGGAAATAATGAAACGAAGAGTGTCGCAACACGAAGGCGTGTCATTTGAAAGTTTACTCGAAAATTTGTCAAATTCTGCATCTGTGACAAGCATGTTCTCTCACACAGCGTGGCATAATGTCCCAGCGATCATTCCCCGACGTGTGTGAATCCTGTGCGCTCTGTCATGTCTCCCTTGCAATCATGAACAGACTCAGTCACTGATACGAGTTTTTGCGATCTTTCTAGCCATAGACTTTGGTTTGACAAGGACCGAGCCTCAGAAAATTATCTGCATTTTTCTTGATTTACTTGGCATTTCGTCCCAGCAGAACCCGTTCACGCTTGTAATTCCAGTTGCGATAACCTGTCAAAACACACGGCCTCGGTTGAGCGGTGTGACTCGAGGAGTTTGACATTTATTCGGGATCCTGATCTCAAGATTCCAACAAATGGAGACAAAAGCAACAGACGCCGCAAAAGAGAATCCTTACTTGCTCACGTGGAGCGCACTCTCTTTCATCAATGCTCTGGGCGTGTGGAACCTGTCCCGTGAATGATAGTGACACAAAGTAATCTACTCGTTCCACACTTTTCTTTTGCTAATATGGCTTTTTGTCCTGCAAGACAGCTTTATTGTCGGGCCAGAAATGGTCATTTATCAGTTGGCTGAATTGACCTTTGTGTGGCCATTACTTTCCACAAGTTCCTCTCAGGAAATAAAAGACGTCTTGACCCGGTAATGAAGGAAGTTTAAAAGCGTCGCCTTCCGCTGAAACATAAATAAGCATTCCGAGAAAGGACATTGAAAACAATTGGACACCCATTTGTCTTGTCAGTCCAGCTCTTTTGGTTTGCTGGAAAAAACTGAAGAAGTGTCACATCAATTTAGTTGAGATGTTTTCAAGGCATTTGGTTGTTTTTTTTTTCCTCTGAACAACAAGTTCTTCTTTCACGTGGTTTTGATACAGGTTGTGGTTGACTTGAGTAAAGTTACGCTGAGCAAGGTTGCCGAAATAACATTTTGATCACAGACCTTTGTCTGGTCACTCTGTGGTGTGGAATGCAGCGCCCCAGAGAAAATTTTATCACGGCACGTTGACCACTTGTTGCTGAAAAGAAAAAAAGTTGCAGTAAGGCATTTTGTCTTGATCCAGCTTTCATCAGCGGAGAGGTGACAATGTTGTCGATCAGTCTCTCTGTGACCGTCTGTCGTCCCAAACATCACTCAATACAGGCATTTTTGTCTGAGTCTGAAGTCTGAAAAAGTCAGAGAGAACAGAAATTTTCACAAAAAAATTCTTTTTGTGTGTTTCCCTATCCTTTCAGATACCGCAGTGGTACAACGGTTTTCAGTACTTTGCCACCCTCCTGGCGTACGCCAACTCTGCGTTCAACCCAGTCATCTACACCTTCTTCAACAACAACTTCAGAAGAGGTAGATCGAAACAAAAACCCCTCCTGCAAGTGAAGACCGTTTTTTCACTGTCAACACCATATTTCCCCTGGTTTGCACCGAGCACAGCGTTTCTGCAATAAAAGACCACTGCCCATTCCATTGCAGCGTTCAAGGACACGTTTTGTCGAAGAGGAAGGAAAAGGACGGGATACCTGACTGTGAAAGGAGGAAACAACAGTTTCTACAGCAGAAATGCAACAGTTGCCACCAGAACTAGTTACTGTTTGAGAAAAAATAGCACCTCTGCCTCGACCAGTGTGTAATCAGTGCATGTATTGGATAATGAAGTAATGAAAGGCTCAGCTGCCACACTGAAATCTTCAAGCTGACACGTGTAATTGTGTTTCTACTTTGTTGCTGGCGTTCACTGAACAGTGCACCAGAGCCTGAACGTATCCGCAACATAAGTTGAATTGACTCGGAAGGTTCCAGAGCCCAGAAAGTTTGTCCAATCGACCATACATACGTCCAGAACATACGATGAATTTGAATTTGGACAACAGCAGTTGATCCCGCAGATTTTAAATTGGGCAGGATTTCAAACACGCCACTTTCAAATTGGACAGGGCGATTTACAGGTGTGAGCAGGAAATGAATAATCCACCAATCAGTATTTTGTGTTGTGTGTGTGCGTTTGTGTGTTTATGTTCCATAAAAAACTTATTATTTTCGAAGGGCGGTGGAATGAAATGATGAAGGTATTTTCAGCCTGCACCCCAAAATGACCAGACCCCAGGTCAAGGCTCCGAGTGACAGGTGCAAATAATTGCAATGTGTGAAGTAAAATGAGGTGAGGGGCCTGGAGCCCATGGCCAGACCCCCATCACCCTCGGCAAAGCAACACTGACCAGACACCGGGGTCTCCTGGTTTATGGGGTCTGGCCATTTCATGACACGGGATCTGCGAGAACAAGACAAATGAAAACAAACTGGGAACTGATGTCACCTTGTCCTCACAGCTCAAGAAACAAATGATTTTTTGTGACTCCAAAAAAGTCTGACTAGTGTGAACAGTTTTTCGGGAAGTTGAGCTCAACCTTTTGACTCCTCCCCCGTGCATGGTTCAGCCTCAGAAAGTCTTTGTCTTCTTGGCCAAACGTTGTTGTGGCTAGTGCATTGGGTGGTTGCTTTCCGATACTCCTCTCGGTTTCTGTTGAAACGAAAACTGGCCTCCCTTGCTATTGCGTACTCGTACACACCTGAGGGGTGCATGCGCGTGGGGTCTCAGGCATCTAAAAACTTTGGATACATTTCCAAGCTTCCTTCGGTGTGCGTGTTCAATTTGTCTGCACCTGCACCGCAGATGTATTCTCGTTCGAGGACCAGTCAACAAAAAAGGAGAAATTGTGCAAGGTTTTGCGAAAACAACAATTTTTCTGCAAAAAGAATTGCACCTGCATGCAGTGAGATGTCTACAGGACAATTTGTTTCTGCATGGGGGTTGCAGCGCAGGTCCCGCTGCACCCTTGACCTGCTGAAGGTCAATCCATTTCTTTTTTCTTACGTTTTGTGCTTGTCTGGAGACATTCCCTTTGTTAAAATGAGGTCAGTCCTCTTCCTGTGGAACTCCGAACGGTGCGAGAACTGCAGTTATCTCCAGGAAATAAAGACAGTTGAATAATGCTCGGCTTCTGCGAAAGAACTTTGACAGCTGAAAAAAATCGACGTCAGCGCAGAACGTACGAGATATGTATGGAGACTTGCGTCTCTGATCTGGTTGACCAAGTTGTTCTGAGCGCAGAAATGTGGCCCTTGTAAGGACAACAGCCAAGCACAGAAATGGATTTTCGTATCGAACACGAGCTTGTGGATTACGAGTGTGGATTACGAGCCAAGCCTCAGCTCTTCTTGTGAAAAATATTGAAGTCGCCCCACAATGTCAAGTCCACAAAGTTCGAGGGTTTATGGTCAAGTCATACCCACTGCTCGTTGCCGAAATGGCAGTAGACTTCAGGCTGACAAAATACAGGAGCAGCATTTCAACAAACACGCGTTGCTTTACATGAAGAAAACCCCACCCATGACGTGTTACTCACTGTGTATGTTTTGTCAGTGTTGCTGTTGCTGCAGTGTAACATTGTCTTGCAGGAATAAATTCATAAAAGACATTTGCTTTTGGCATTTGTGGATTTCTTTTGGTGTTGTTTCATGTCTTTTGACAATGTATAACTGCATCCTGCAGAAAAAATACCAAAACAAATATGAGGGGGAAGTCGATTTCTGATCTTAGCAAATTTTACAAACAAACAAATGACGTATGTCCAAAGTGAGGATCATTGCTAACGTGGTATTCTTCTTGTGTTCTGCGTTTTAACCCTCTTTTCCTTTGCGTTCTTTCCAGGTTTGGGTGCATGATGTTGCTTTCGCAGTGGAACTGACCAATCAAGGACTCGGCAGATCAGGTCCTTGAGTAAATGTGGTTTTTCGTACAAAGTGTTTTGATTCCTTGAACAAACAAGAGTATCTGTCGCACAAACCAATGTGGTGAATCGTTTCTGGGCATAACCTGGGATTACCACAATTCTTTGTTTCAGTGGCTTTGTTCTTGACACCCAAGCGAAGTCGGAACACTGAACGTCTTCATTGGACAACATTAGAGAAACTACACGACTTGGAGACACACCCAAGGATTTGCCTTTCCTGAAAAGGAAAGGAAACTTGTGCTCGCGAGTGTCGTTTGTTAAAAAAAACCGTTCCGGTTATTTGTTTCAGATTCCTGATTCGAATTGAACATCAATTTTGGGTTCGCTTGACTCTTTTCGCGTTCTTCTTCAGTAGACTATCCAAACCTTGTTTTGCGTAAAAGCATTTCCCCCTTGTGTTCATCAATGCTCAGTCTCGTCGGAGTGCAATGCAATTTGAAGCTTCAGAGCATATGAAAGAGAAAGGAGAGAAAGTAAAAAAACAACACGAGAACAAGGAGGAGGAAAGAATCCCCCCCACGAAAGATGGATCCCTCCTCCCCGGCGTGAAGACGGGCTCACGGCTCTGGTGGGGTGGGGGCAACAATGTACATGCAGTCATCACTCCCCCAACGGCTTCACCGAAGGATTTCGCACAAGGACAACGAACACTTTGTGGTGTCCTTCGGGCCAAAAAAAATCAAGTTTCAGAGCTTCTGAAAAAAAAGAGATCTTCATAGTGTCTACTCCTTTGTTCGGCGCGAGAAACGTTGTTTCTGATCGCCCATTTTGGCAGTGTGCGTGTTGTGCCCGCTCTGCACGAATTTAAGCCAAGGTTTAAGTCACGTTAACACTTGTAAAACTTTGGTGCGAAGCCAAAGGCGAACATTTCAATTCAAGGAAGGATTGTGGTCTCCCAGCTCCTTCTCGTGAATGTGGCTGCAAGCCTCTGTCTGCCTCTGGTCTGCATTTGGGAAGAGATGTGTTCAAATTGCCTTTATCAGTGCCAAAGAATGAGACAGGATCTTCACTCTGGCTGGGTTCGTTGGGTGATGGCGATTACTTCCATCTCCAGGGTCGATCCAGCGGATCTCGAAGTTCCCGCTCCGGACCCCACCCAAATTCAATGTGCAAAATCCCGTGTTCTGTCGCATCGTGAGTTTGACCCACAGAACCTGCAAAATTGTGACCACATTGTGTTTGCAAGCGTAAACTTTCATTTTTTTAGGTTCTGAAAAAAAACTGGTTCGTGTTCTCCAAAGTTTTGTCTTTCCTTCTTTTCTTTCTTCACGCCCTTCAAAAGGAAATTCCCACTCTCCTTGGGTGATTCTTTTGTGCCTCAGGTTTTGAGGTCCAAATGGGAAGACTTCAACAAATGCCAAAACAACAACAAACAAACAAACAGACAGACCACATTTGAGGAAATGTACCTTTCTCGGCGTGTTTGTGGAAAACTTTCCACTGAGGGATTTCTGAAGAAAGGTCACATCCCCACTTTTTGATGCCAAAGTAAACTCCCCCTGCTCTTGCAAAGTGGTTCATTGTTCACAACCCCTTGAGCCGCCTGGCACATGCCATAGAAAATTTATTTCCCTTCATTAGATTCGAATTCCTCGAAAAAAAAAAACCATTGTGTCCTTCAAAATCGTCGGCGGAAAGTTTGAGATCACATTGCCTTTGCACCTGTGCTGTGCAGATGAGAGCAGCGTGTCGCCTGCAAACCTCAATCGCTTTCCTTGTCGTTTTTTCCTGGTCTTCGGAAAATCGACACAAGCAGAACATGTTTATCGTCAGTGAATATTTTGCTCCTGCACCCAACCACTTTCCCAAGGATGGTGGGGACTGTAAAAGGCGAAGTCACCGAGATGCGCTGACACGCCCACACCAGACGCAAGCTCATCTTTTGTCTGCAGCAGTTGTGCTTTCCATCCAAGTCAGACAACTCCGTGCAGCTGGAGACAGAGCCGTACAACTTTTGTGTGTGTGGCCCCTGAATTTTTGTTTTTGCATGCGACGTGCACATCTGTGGAGAGGAAACCTCATCATTCACCATTTGACAACAGTGCGAAACCCCAGCTCGAGATCCACTCGTGGCACAGGCGCTGCAGCAAGGGAGCAGCAAACCTGCACCAACAGGTCAGCCATCATTGCCCTCCTTGAAGCACGCAGTTTTTCTTGACGTTTCCAATGAAAAGGTTCCAGTTATACGAGGGCGGATTCGGAAACTCCTGACAAAGATCCAGTTTTTGCTTGATCTTATGATCCGATTTACGGTATTTCAAAATTTGTACAAATCATCTTCCAACGTGTCCCTATCGGCATGTTGGTCGGCAACAAAAATGCTTCAGTGAGCAACAACAAAAGTTCAACAGTCCAGTGGGCATGTCAGTACTTCAGTCCATGGTCTATACTGAATCCAGATTGACAGTTTCCTTCACTTTGTCAGTCCTTGGGCTTAAACAGGAGCATTGTTCATTCAAAATAGTCACCATTGGCTTGAATGCACGCTTGCCAGTGAGAAACAAGCTTGTTTAGCGCACACTCAAACTGCTCTCTTGGGATGGCACGCAGCACATTGTCAAGGATGTGTCTCAGCTTGTGGATGTCCTGGAATCTCTGTCCTTTGAGATGGCATTTCACACAGGAAAAAAGCCAGTAATTGCAGGGGGCTACATCAGGGGAGTAGGCCAGGTGGGGAAGGACATGGGTTTGGGTGGCATGCAGATATCTGGTCACGATGTTGGAATGGTAAGCAGGGGCTCCGTCATATTGCAACCACTGATGTCCGGTCTGCCACATCTGTGGGCATCACCTCCTCATTGCACATCTCAGCCTTCTCAAAATGTCAAGATACAAATGTTCGCCAAAACCCAGTCCATGGGGAATGTACTCATGATGGATGATCTCACATCAAAGATGACCACAAGCATCAGCTTCTGAGTGCACAGACCACTGTGCAGTTTGTTGGACCTTTTTTGACCACAGAACAACCATTCACACATCACCTGGCATGAAGTTGGATCATATGCCAGTATCCAGGACTCATCTCCAGTTACTATGGTACTCACAAAATCCCTCCAGTTGGGTCTGAGACAGAGCAGCTGCCTGCAAATATCCACTCGATATGCACACTGCTGGTCGGTCAGCTCATGGGGGGTCTATCGAGCCGGACGTTTGGTGAGGTGGAGGCACTTGCGTAGGGCCTTGTGGACAGTTGCCATTCCAAAGTTGGTGAGCGTTGCGAGTCAGCGCAAAAGGGGAGAGGAGTACGAGTTGTTTTCGGCATTTCAACTGGCCAAGCAGGAATTCCGTGCCCTCTTTCTCGGGGGAGGGCATGTGATGAGACGGGACAAGATACAACATGGGACACTGGACATATTGGTCGAGATGCCGTGTGTGTGAAAACTTTTTGCTCGTGCGTGAAAGAGACATCACACAAACAGTGGCTCCACGCCACTTTTTTCGCGTTCTCATTGCATCGTGATGATGTTCTGCCAGCCATGTGCACGAATGTTCCCTTTGGTTCACCACGAACAACACCGTGAATGAAGGAGAATCGGGCGCACTTGACCAGATCCAAAACCAATTCCAAACGACAATGTTTTATTCGTCACTTTTACTCGTACAAACGTTTTACAAACAGTTCTACGTTGTTGGCTGCAGAAGGTGTGGCGATTGAGAAAGTGGAAAGGAGTTTATCTGCAGAATTTGTTCATTGTACACCATTTTCAAAAGTGAAACAGCCACGCAAAGAACGCACAACTTGATTGCCATCGCTTTTTCTCGCCCTCCGAAGGCTTTGGTTCACTCACTGTAACCCATCGACCCAGGGAGGACCGAGGGTCCGCGCACTGACCCTCCGAAAATTCATTTACTTCTCAGGTCAATTTGTTCGATTCCCGTGTCTTTTTCCACAAGAAGGCGGGCAGGGCCCTGGGTCCAGTCTGGGTTTCTTTTCGCCCTTTTGTTGATCCGCGAGGGCACAGATGCTTGCACAACACGGAAAGTGGATCAGAATAGACTTGTTAGCTTGTACAAAGACAAAGACAAAGAATAAGAACGAGAAAAGACAGAGCGAAGAACAGAGATGAGAATGGCGGCAGGTTCACTGTACTCATGGTTCTCGTGCACACACATCCTCCTCTGTCAATAGTAGTAATCGGGATCAGAGTCTATTCCTTTGCACAGGGAGGCGTAGGCTATCACAAACACGATCAGTCCTATGAAGAAAAACACTGGTCCAATGTACCAAAATATCCTGCAAAGAGAAAGAAAAACAGGTTTTGTGCAGAACCAAAATGTTGTCGAGCGGGAGGCATTTCGCTGGCCGGTGTGATCGCACAAAGCACGCAGAAGGACACCTGCGCTTGGAAAGGTGAGGCGTTCGTCAGTCATAACGTTGGGACACGTTCTCACATAGAACAAGAACACGATTGAAACTACCACCTTTGGAGGCACGTTGGAAATCACAGAACGCCTGCAGTTGACCATCCTCCATTTTCTCCATTTGTTGTCAAAACCACATGTGAGGATCGAAGGGCCAACAAAACAGTGTTACAATTAGACAGCTGCTGTTGTGGTTGATGCATTCTGGACAGCGCCCTTGGGGCAAAACTGTCAGATGGGATACATCGAAACACCAACGAATGATGCCAGGCCTGTTTTAGTTCGGACGGCTCTCAACTGGACGAAAAACACGTTTTCGAACGTCATATGACAAAGCAAGTGGAGATTTGTGCTTTTTGGAAAAGTGAGTTCAACCAAACAATCATTGGCAGAAAATTCCGTCTTGTTGTTGCACACGCAATGCTGCAAGCTGAATGGAAAGACGTCTGTGTTTGCCACGGGCACGATCTTCCATGGGTCCTGCCTTCAACTGGTTCCACGGCATGCATGACCAGACATCACAGCTGTGAAAACCTCCGACTTCAGAACAGATTGAGTGACGAAACAAAAAAAAATCACAGCAAAACGTGTACAAAACCAATTGAACCTGTATCGAGGATGAGAAACAACGGCTTGAGCCGCAATTGTGCTGGAGCCACGCAAGACTTCAATTGGCAACCGACAACCTTGGTGTCAGGGGACGCCTGCTTTGTTTTTCTTTCCTTGAGCACGAGGTGGGTTTGGAAAGAAATGGGTCAACCTGGTGACTGTCGTCCCCTTCTCCCTTTTCAACCACAAATCACACTTATTTGTAGAGTGTTTTGTCGGGACAAATATCTCCGTCAAAAAAAAAAGGAAAGAATAATCAGAATATCTCGGTGCAGACACATTTAAAGAATAACAAAACTAACAAGCGTTGCTGCGAAAATGCCAATTGCCCCTGGTCCCTCGACATTACCACGGCGTAATTCTTTCTGGATTGTCGTCGAAACGAGGAAATCGCATCTCACACAACACCATGTGACATCAAAAACAAGAGTGTGTGACAAGCAAGAGACACAAAAAGGATCCGTCCTGGCCGTGGTTACGTGACCACAAATGTGGCAGTGTGAATGGCGAGTCTGTGTTCAGTTGCGTTGTCCTCGCTCTATCGTACGAGGGGTGGTCAGGTGACTGCACCGTCAGCATGATGCTCAAGTGTCGTGAACTCAGCGGAAGCGGACACGCTGAGAGTGCAGGGAGACGTAACATGACCACTCCTCATCCACTTCGTGAGCACATTTGTGCGTCAAGTTGTTCAAAATTTTGCATTGAGTCTTCTGAATCTGACTGAACCACAAAGAACACAAGTCCGAAAAAACTGAGCAGACTGATCATTCAATTGAACAGTTTTGAACCTGTTCACCTGCCCACTGAAATGAAAATGGACAGGCGCAAGTTTTGAGAGTGACTTGGATTTACATATTAGATACCACGCTGATTCTTACCTGATTAATGCTGCGTCAACACTGATCTCGACGAAAGGGTACCTGGCGTTGTAGGCGGAGACGAACAGGTATCCCCCGCCGAAGTACAAAATGAGTCCTGGAATCATGCAGGTGGCGCCCAGCAGCAGGTATCGAGTTCGCCGGTTTTCTTGTCTGTGGTCTCCCCTCACATGGGCAGCTTGGCCCGGACGGCGCCTGTTTTGCCTCGGTCCTTCAGGTGCCTCCTCCCCGGGGTACGGAGGTCCGTCTTGGTGGGCAATAAGCGCCATCGTGGCTGGGGTGCCTCTCTGTTCCCCGCTGCACGGCCTGGCGCTGACCACTGCTGGAGGTTGTCTCTTTGGGGCGACCACCCGCTGCGGGGGTCTGACGGCAGCCTGCCCGTGGTGAACATGGTGGTGGGGAGGGGGCTGACTGTGAATCACCTGAACCGGGGCGGCAACTACTATGTGCGTCCCGGCCGGGAGATGCTGGTGCTGGTGCTGGTGCCGCCCATGGCCTGCAGGGGCCGCCGCCGCCGCCGCCGCCCCCCGCGCCGCCCGGCCGCGGGCTCGCTTTCCCCCGCCACCTGGCACCTTGATGCCTTTGTTAGCTCCCAGACAAAATGTAGCTCCTGTTGTTTGGCTTGCAACGTTCGCTGCACTGCACCATCAACGTTACACCCGACTCGAGGCAGACTCAGCTTCCGTTCAGTCTCGCTGCAAAGATCGAATGGTTGAGGCTTCTGATGCTTTCACACAGAGTATGCAACTCACATTCTCACAAGTCACAACAAGAGACAGCTGCGAAGAGGCGGACACTGTTGGATGCTTTGCATTCCTTCAACCACGGACATGGAAGTGATGCAAACCATTGTGCTTTTGCATGACATGCGTCACCAAAGACACGCTCCCACAAAGTCCAATTTGGCTGATGTCGTACAGCGAGGTCAGGATAAATCCTGGATCTAACGACATTTGTGACAGAAATAAAACGCTCATTGTTCCCGACTGCGCAAGAGTTCAATTCATCGTGCCAAATTGAGTTCACCACACAATGCGAAAACGCCTACCAGAAAATTTCTTTCGTCGGATGTGGAATCGTCTCGTAACTCAATTTGCGGAAGCCGAAAATAAGCACCCACCAGTGTTTCTGTGTTTCGCATACATTTTTCTTCATGCAGGCGATGCTTTCCTCTCTGTAAACGCGCCTTGGCTTGCGTACACGGCAAAAGAAGACGTTGTAAATGCAGTACTCACAAGAAAGCTCGATTCGGTGTGTTTGAAGACGAAGTGGTCAGTCTGGTGCACGGGCGGACTCGAGCTCACAATGGATCCTCGTGACCCACTTTGCTCCGCTACAGCTGGCCTGTCCAAACAGCAACACGGGGGAGGATCACTCAGTCCTCACATTCAATATGGCGGCAAAACAACATCAATAGAAAAATCGTGTCCTTCACCTCCCATTACGAGGCATGCAGCTCACAACAGTCACTTACTGTGAAGCTGTTTAATATATGTCTGCATGATCCATATTTCCTCCGCAGATATGAGGCTAATTTTGCATCATTCGCCTGGTGCAATGTGGAAAAAGTACAACGGAGCAAAAACTCATTGCGTGTGCGTTGTGTAGAGAAAACACAAGGCGCGTGCATCAGGAGGCTCTGCGCTGATACGGAAAGGAAAGGGTGAGGGAGCACGCAGCCAAGAGGCTGCTTCAGACACAGCTGCGTGCAGCTGCAACTTTTGTAATCACAGTTTTCGAAGCCTTTCAAGAGCGCAGGTGCGTGTTTCTTTGCGACTGACCAAGAAAATTCAAACAAACAACTCCGAGGATCAGGTTTCCGCCATTGCTTTGCTTTGGTGCATGGGAGGATTTTCAAAATCAGTTCGACTTTTTTCCTAAAACCACCCTTTATTGTGGAGCTGAAGAATGTGACGTAAAATCCTTCAGAAGCCGTGTACGGTGAACAGCTGTAGACGCCACACCGCGGTCTTTGTGCTCGAGTCACAAACGAGAAAGCTGCAGTCAAAGCCACATCGAACGCGAGCGATGTGGCGACGCGCTCCCTGCAGGAGCCGTCCCCGCAGCCCGGACAGCTGCGCGTCTTTCGTCTTTCACTTCATTTGGGTATTGACGCGCCGCTCTGATCACGGCGGGGAGAGGAAGCTGCGCCTCTCCCAGCCTTAAACAGCTGAGGCACCCGCGTAAGGAGCCCGTGTTAGGAGTGAAACAGAGAAGTTCCTGTTTCATCATTTTTTCCAACTTCAACATTTCAATTCACGTGTCTTCTCACGACTTTTTTTTCAATTCCTTGCTGCCTGTCGTCTCGAAACAGGGACTTTTTTCACACAAATTTGATTTCAATTGTTCCTTGAAAACAAAAATTAATAAAATCAACAACATGTCTTTACATTCACCAACACACGTGCGTGCAAACATCCAGGTAGCTCTTATTCAGAGAGATCAACTGAATGGAACACCCAGTCCAAAGGCTGAACGACGCAGCAGAATATTCATGGAAACGAAAAGTTGTTATCTCCTATATAAATGCCGAACAAAAATCACTTTGAAACTTGGATTCGAGGAAAAAGTAACAGAAATGTTCAAGAGCAGTTGTGCAGCTCTCCTTGTGAGCTGTTGTTATCTCTGTGGTGAGTTTGTAAAATGCAGAGAGATTATTTTGAAAACAAAACAGACTTTTTTGAAGAGGCGTGGACATCCCACAATAGTTTTTGTCAGGACAAGAGAGACGAATTCTCGGGCAAATCACATTTTACTGTGCAATTTTGTGACACATGACGTACAAACATAATTTGCAGTGATTAGAGGTCAAGAAACAACATCATCGTCACCAACAACCGTCAAGTGGCCAATGAACCCAACACCACCAGGCGACGTCTCAGGAAAGTTGATTTTGTTCTTGATTTGAAAACACATATATCCATAAGTACTCGCACATACACTTTACAGAATTGTTGCAGCTGGAAGCTGCACTCGGCAAAGGCCTCTCATGTGTGTGTGTGTGTGTGTGTGTGTGTGTGTGTGTGTGTGTGTGTGTATGTGTGTGTCCCAAACTTCACGAGCAATGCCTTTCTGTTGAACAGAATGCAGATTGACCCAGGGCGGCTACAAGTACATGGGCGTAATGACCACGACGAGAGACGGATTCACGTGCCAGAGATGGGACAGCAACTCTCCCCATGGACATCATTTCCAGTACGCATTGACTCCGTCCGATCTGACAACGAATTCTCTTGTCTGTCTTGTAGTCGGTCACCCGCATTTAAGCACGCGGTGCATGTGCCGTACCCAAAACATTGGTGCGGAAAAACGTAAGTTAATTATTGGCATTACAGGTCCATTTCGGACAATTTAAATGTCCGTAATTCGACTTTTACATGGTTCGACTTTTTTTCAGAACAGGTTTGGACTGCCATATTGGAGATTAAGGAATAAAATTCTCAATTCAACTTTCCTTAGTTTGACTTTTACATAATTTGAACTGTTTTTTCTTAGCTTTAATTTGATATTGAGCAAATAACAAGTAAAATGAACAAAGAAATGAGCATAGGGACTGCCCTCTATGCAAAAACGAGTATAAACAAGCATGCATGTGCATTTTCATATTTTTGTGCAAAATGAGTATGTGTGTATGTTTTTCATGTTTCTATGCCTATGTGGTCTTTCAGTCATGTGACTCACAGAATATCCTTGACCTTGGGCTTGGGCTATGTGCAGTATGCTTGTCTCAATTCTTGGAAACTGGTCATTTGACTATCTACTTATTTTCTGTGTATGTGTCAAGGATATAATTTTCAGTCTATTTCTTGAAAATGCATAAACATTCAAAAAGATGAGATATCAAGTAAATAATTATGTACTTGTAGTGCATATTATGTTGCTCATTCACACTTAATATCAGCTGCTTTACATACAACATTGTATTTCTGTATGTTCTGTTTTGCTTCATTAAAATTAGAGTCACACCAAATGCTGAGACAATGAGTAACAAGGATCTCAGCATTTGGTGTGACTCTAACATGAAGCAAAATAGAGTACATACTCAGGAAATATAATGTTGAGTGTAAATAGGCAATCTCATGAAAATGAGTAAAAAGGACCAATATGCTTTTCTTCACCTTTCATCCCAAATTATTTATTCTAAGACCCTTGTTGCTTGTTATGCTCATAATGCTCAGTTTGCTTGTTTTTTCACAATTTGACTCACATAATTCCACTTTTTCATCGGCAAAAAGTGTAAGTCGAATTATCCGAAATGGACCTGTATGACATGGGGAAAACAACCAGAAAAGGCAAAATGGCTTTGGTCTGCTTGCAGGAAAGATCACCTGTTCGTCGATGGAAACAGAACTCTCGCAGAAAATTACTGCAGAAATCCCGACGTAACGTGGGACGAAGGTGGGCGTGTTTTTCAGTCTCAAACTTTCGTCGAGCCAGTTCAACATACTCTTTGATTGAAATCTTGTTCAAAGCTTTGCTGCTGACTGCCATTCTGCACAAACTCTTCAGGATTGTGGTGTTACACAACGACCCCTAGCAAACGGTGGGACCATTGCGATGTTCCTTTCTGTGGTGAGTCTGCAACAGGCTTTGGTTATCAGTGTTTGTCTCTTGTGTTATTTGACCATGAATGCAGTTCCTAATTTGTGCTTGCAGACTGCAAGCAGACTGACATGGGAACTGAGTTCAGGGGAAGTGTAACCGACACTCAGTCTGGGAAACAGTGTCAGAACTGGTTTTCACAGTCTCCGCATCAACACAATTTCACAGACGTGAACCAATTCCCTGACCGGACCACAAGCGAGGTGACGCAAATGTCCTGCCAGTCATGACCTCCTCACAATCAAAACTTTCGGCCTCACAGAAGTAGACCTGTGAACACCTCATCAGTGCCTTTTGTTCTCAGATCCCCACCAGTGCCTTTTGTTCCCAGATAGGAAACAACTGCCGCAACCCAAGTGGCGCAAGAGCTTCCCCCTGGTGCTTCACTATGGATCCAGAGGTTGAGTGGGAGTACTGCAACATAACAATGTGTGGTACGATCTTCAGAGGTTCAGAAGCATTGGAACATTTCCCACGAGCTCTCATACTTTCATGGAGACGTTTGGTTTGTTTCAGTCGAACCAGTCACTTCAACCAGTCCTGCTACAGTTTCATATGCGATGTCCAGTGTGACATCGCCCACAACTGCAACCGAAGGTCAAGGTACCATCGCAACGTCACCTACAGTTTCTACCATTGCCGTGCCGATAACCACATCAGCAATGCCAACCACGACCACAGTCTGGCCTGAGTATCCAACACAAGCAGGAGATACAACAGGTACAAAAACAACGTTGCCGTGTGAAAGCAAAGCAACTTGTATCATGGGCGCCCCTTCGTTCGCAACCTGAAGAGAGAGAGAGAGAGAGAGAGAGAGAGAGAGAGAGAGATGGGAGAGAGAAAGAGACAAGAGGCAAGAGTCTCAGAGCTGCATAAGTTCAAGTCTTGTGACAGGGTATCTGGTTTTCATGGTTTTTTGACTGCCATTATCATTCCGGTTTGCAATTTGTGCAAATATTCTCATTTGCGTGTGCACTGTCACCACGAGAGAATAATTTATTTTGCCATCTGAAATCCTTCAAAATGTCGATGTAATCGTGGGCCACTGAGCTATGACATTCGTGGTTTTGTTTTTGACCTTCGATCAGAGAAAACTTTCAGACAACTTCAACAGGACACTCAGTCAGTTCATTGAATATTTGCTCAAAGAAAGCGTGTGAAAGTTGAAATTCTATTTTGCTGGCAGAATGCAGACTGGTGCAGGGAGGGTACCACTACATGGGACTTCTCACGAGAACCCGCGGCGGGTTCACCTGTCAGAGATGGGACCGCGACTCTCCTCACAGGCACCATTACAAGTACAAAAAGAAATGAAAACTGGTTGTTGAGAACTCTGTCTCTTTCAAATGCATCAAAGTAAGATGACCTTCCAATGTCGTATTTCAGGGATAACAGACTTTACACTGATGGCAATATCAGTCGGGCAGAAAATTATTGCAGGAATCCTGATTTCAGCTGGGGAGAAGGCAAGCAATTTGTCACCAAAAGCCGTTTTCCTCTTTCCAAGAAAAGGGTGCACTCTTTGAGTGGACTGTCGATTTTGATTTGAAGGACTCTGGTGCTACACAACATCGTCGAGGAAAAGGTGGGACCACTGTGACGTTCCTTTCTGCAGTAAGTCATCAGCAGCCGTCTCGAGTTGTGATCTCAATTGTCCTGTTGCGCTGCATGTGGGACTCCCACGCTGAGTGTGTTCGTGTTCGTGTCGTTCCGCAGCGTGCAAGCAAACTCCAAAGGGAACCGAATTCAGAGGAATAAAATCCACCACACGCTCCGGAAAGCAGTGTCAGAACTGGTTCTCCCAGTCTCCACACCAACACAATTTCTCTGACGTGAACCAGTTCCCTGACCGGACCCAAAGGGAGGTAAGGAGCAGAACACTCTTGGTTACGTCTGAAGTCTGAATGTGAAATCAACAGGGAAAACCGGACTTGTCACTCTTATGCATGGCCAAGACTGTCTCTCCTGTATCCGTCAGCACGCAAACTTTACTTCTCTTGTGCCATGCGTGTCAAAAATCCCGACACGGGAACTCAATAAATTCGGATCTTTGGTGACGTCTTCTCGCTCTTTTCACAGATTGGCAACAACTGTCGCAATCCTGGTGGACACCAAGAGGCTCCCTGGTGCTTCACAACCAACCTTAATGTCCGGTGGGAGTACTGCAACATTGCTGACTGTGGTCAGTTCAAGAACACCATTTACATTCCAGTTTCAACCATTGCATTCTTGACGGTTAAACCCCCACAAGGACAGTGCAAGGGTGGTATTTCTCCTTGGTTTGTGAACGTGAAACAGTCTGTTTTTCATCCGTTCATGCAGTGATTCGCGCGACGACAGCAGCAGCAGCAGCGACTCCGTCGACCACGTCTCTGCCCACAACAACAACAACAACTCGAACTTCCCTGTCAACAACAACCAAATCCGAGGCGAAGCCGCCCGCCGAAGGTACACAGTCCTCTGAAAATTTACTTTTGAGCGATTGGAGTCGAGCTGGGGACCCCAGGTACAAATTTGTCTTGCAAACAATTTCCGGTGGGGAAATTCCCTTGATGTTCAGTTGTGTGAAATCCCTTGGACATTGGGGTGTGTGGTGTGCTTCAGATGCACTGCTTTGGTTCTGACAAAAAAGGACAACATCCGCAACGCGAGAAGACAGATTTCAACTGGAGACAAACGCTTTCTCTTTGTCCTGCAAAACTGCGCCACATTCACAGAGCGCTACGCCAGACGAACAACACATTGGCGAAACAGTCACTGCGACAAGACCCGTGATTGATGGTCGTTGAAAGCAGCAGCTGCAACAAATCGTATAATTGCAGTGCGCGACTGACAGATTTACGAGTGGGGCACGCGCAGCTGACAACGACGTGATAATTAGGGCCATAAACTGGTCGCGTACTTGCGCACAACCCTTTCAGTTCCATCACATGTATTTGACACACACACACACACACACACACACACACACACACACACACAATTTTCGTCATGTGTCTTCTTTCTTCTTCAATGAAGACTCTGAAAACCAACTGCCACAGACTGCAAGCGATTCAGGGAAGAAAGTCGCCATCATCGTGGTTCCGATCGTTGTCGTCGTCACCGGAGGCGTCGCGGTCGGAGTCGCGCTCTTCATCCTCCGAGGACGCGTCTTGTCGCTTCTTGTCACATTTCGCAAAGGTGGAGAGAAGATGGAAGAAGAGCCACAGGTGACAGTCGTGGCTCACGGTCTGGACAATCCGCTGTACGGACACGTGGAGACCGCGCAGCCAAGTCCGTCCGAAACAGACGCTTAGAACTGCCAGAGGTCTCTGCTCCCTTTGGCATATTCATGAATTTGTTGAATTTCTTCCGGGGTTTTTGATGGTGCACAAACGCTCCAACTTTTTTCGAACATGTGTGATTTCACAAAGATGCACAACTCACAAACGCATGTCAGTGGCCGATCCAGTGTCGAACCTCTCTAAAATTTCAGCACCAAGAAAAAAAGTTGGGCTCAGCACAGCCTTTGCTCAACACAGCCTTTTGGTGTGTTCTGCTGAAACAGCAACATTCCAACATATAGACAACTGTGGGTTTTTCCAAAACAGCAAAACAGATGCCTTTACTTTGCTGAAATCGCTGCAAACAAGGAAAACCACGTTTCCGAACATTTCCAGCCTTTCGGAAGCATTTTGTCGCGCCGAGGAAAAAAATCGATTGAAAAAACCACCGGATTTGGGAAGGTGAAAAAGCCTGCAGCTGAAGCCGGGGCTGAAAGAGCCCAATCATTTGGCCTGCAGCACTTCGTGTGACCATCCTGGAGAAAGGGATTTTCTCGAGCTTCCCATCTGACGATTTGGTACGAGTACAGTGGTATTTACTCGTACATTTCAGCGTAACTTGTAACCGAGTGTCTGTCGGGTGCAGCTTTTCTACATTTTGACGGGTTCTTTTTTCTTGTCAAGACGGAACCATCACAAATTTATTGTTTCTCACTGGTTCCTAAAAATAGCAAGTTTCGTCATCGTTTCCGAAAGCCATCCCACATGTGGATGGTTTTGTGCCAGACAAGACGAGACACAAATTGCGAGCGAGCGCGCAAACAGTACCATTGTAATCATTGTCATTGCTACTCCATCCACGTCGTTGGTTGCAAACAAGACAGAGTACTGAACGCATCACGAGTATCGACTCGCCGGAAATGCGTCCCATATTGGCTTTCTTGCTACATTCAATAGATAAAACTTGGAGATGAAGCTTGGACTTTAGGTTTAGAATCTCTCCGAATCAAGGTAAGAATTTGTCGTGTCTTGCCGTTGTCACTGTCTGTCAAGTCAATTTTCTCAAAACTGGTGTTTCAACAATCGTGCACTCACGTTCGCGCAGCTCCGCAGATTCTTGAGCAGCTTTTGTACACATTGATCTTTGTGTCTTGTCGCGTGCATTTTGATTCCCCCGTGCGTTGACCGACTTATAGGGATCACTCATTCCCTGTACCTTTGTTCCCACTTAGAAGTGCGTTGTAGCAGTGGAGTTGGATGCACATTTGCCATAATTTTACAAACATTCTGGATTTCTGTGTGCCTTTGTTTTTCCCCCTCAAATGACCAACTGAAGGGTGTCACAAGGGATTAGAATCTATGTACACGTGTCGTTTGCATGCACACAGGAAACTTTCAGCTTCACCCAGGCAGCGTCTCGTTGCAGAAAATCAACAGGGGGAGGGGGAAATCCACGCTCCAGCCTGTTGATTGCCTCGTGTTATTTTTGGAGGCATTTGGTGAAGGGTGTCTGCTCCAACCTACCAAGCATGCACTGTTGTGAACACAGCTACAGTGCAGAATAGACTCTATCAGTGTTGTTTCAAAGTTCAAATGTAAGAAGCCGAGTGCGCGAAAAACACCTGTTGCGCTCTTTTCAAAGTTTTCAGGTTGGAGTCAGACACAAAATGGCCAAAGGTCTCAGTCACAGTGTGTTGGATTTGCGTTGCGGTTAACTTCCTCAGGCGGTTCCTCTGCCGATGCAGGGTCGAGGAAGGGGTGAAGCGACCTCAGTTCAGCGTTACTTTGACCTTTTAGGGATCAGAATTGGAGCCGGCCAGGGGAGCCTCAACTTCAACTCCGAAAAAATTGTGGGCCGCCTGCTGGGACCCCTTGGATCAGCCAAATTCGACATGACACCTCTTTTGCTTTGTTGCTTTTGTTTCAGATGACATATTGGGTTGTTCTGTGTACGATTGTCAGTGTGATGAGCGGGGCAGTGAGTCTTGGCACAGTCGCCTCTTGTCCTCAGAAATGCACATGCAAGTCACACAACCGCATAATAAACTGCACAGGACAGAAGTTGGATCACGTGCCAAATGGAATTCCACCCACAGCAGAAGAATTGTATCTTGGGTGAGAGTTACATTTCTGGCCTCATTGTCAGGTTGTCTCTGTTCTTTCGCCTTGGACTGAAAGTTTGTTTCAAATGTACCCAGCAAGACAGTTTTCGCTTCCGGACTGATAATTCAAGAACACCTGTTGACCTGACAACAACTTTTTTCAGGCACAATCTGCTTACATCGATCGAGAACAACAGCTTTGTTGACCTGAACAACCTCACTACTATCAGCTTGAAAGGAAATGAGTTGATTGAACTGGAGAAAAGAGCGTTCAACGGACTGGCCAAGCTGAGGGTTCTCTTCCTGGACAACAATGATTTGACACAAATAGACAAAGAGGTACGATGTTGACGATGGTGTTGTTTTCTCTACCAACCTGTGATGTTGCTGTGAAGATCCACCCATTGTGTTGGTTTCAAGGGTTAATTCTCTCAACAAAAATGTCCGTCCTGTATCTGAGACACAAAAGCAACCACAGATCGAAATGAAACAGACCACAACGATCAATCCGAGACACAATATTTTTTCTGTTTTGCACAGCCCTGATGTGACCCAAGATGACATCATGTTTTGTGCAAAATGCCAGACAGACGCTGAAAAACAACGGCTTCCCAAAATGAGAAGTTCAAAATTGAAACAAACATTTGAAACTTTTCTGGACTCAATTTTGACGACAAAATCTCCGTGACGCAAATCCAGTCCAAGATCTTCAAAGCTTCCAAGCTTCATTGTGGTCACTGGTCAGAATCTGGGGTCTTCTTGGGATAAAGAGTTTAGTTTTCTGAATGGGACTGACATGTGACGAGAATCCTTGGGTGCGAAGCAGGAGGCCATTCCAAACTTTTGCCAGCCATAACTTGGTTAATTTTGGGACACAAAACAAAAGCGACACCAATAGTGCAACAGATGGAAGAAAACATCATGACAGTCGTTTGGTTTCTTCTGGCAATTGTTTGTTTCACAAAAATTCTCCCTTGTGTGCTTTCTCTGGGGAGTCCAGAAATCATTTCCAACGAACAGTATCCTGGCCATTTCCTTGAACAAAGGAATGTTGATGAAAGATACTCTCTATTCCTTTCAAATGAAGAAAGTGAGAAAAATGGGTGTTGTCAATTTCAAATCGTAATGGTAAAAAAGTTACGGGACGGGGGAATCTCGTGAAAGGAAGTTCGGTTTTGCTGTGTACGTTGTGTTCCTTGGTGAAGCTGCTCGAACAAATGACGACATCTGACAGATGACGCCTGTGCACACTTCACACTTTTCTCCTCAGGTGTTTGCGGGGTTGGTCTCGTTGGAAAAGCTGTATCTCAGTGCAAATGCGTTGACCGCCATTCCAGACGTGGGGTACGCAAGGTCGCTGAAGAAGCTAACTCTGGACACAAACAAGTGTGTTTCTTTACATTTTCCTCAGAGTCGTGTTCGCCAGTTCTGGCTGATCAAAGCCTCACTCCGTTCTCCCCTCCCCGCAAACAAAAAATTTGGCCCTCTCCCGGAATCTAGATTGCCGTGCGAGGGAGTGGGGTCTGACCCAGAACATCCGAACAAAACGGATTTGGAGGTGCCTTGGACAGCTCATGAAGAGAGTCAAACGATGTGTCAATGCTCTGCGTGACCGATTCGTTGCCCAGTTCAATTTGTACTCTTGCACAAAGCTTTTTGGCAACTTGGAAGTAAATTTGTGCAATCCATAGGTCTGCAGCTTCAACAAACTAGCACGGATCATCTTGGTGTGAATGGACTTTGTTGGTCAAGAACAGAAGCGCGAACATCTTGAACAAAATCACAAGAATAAAAGGAGCAGGCAGAGCGTTTCTGTCGCGCACAAAAAAGAGGTTCAGCAAACACGTCCGGTCCCTTTTCGACTGGCCCAATTGCCAGATCAGTGACACAGATGCCATTTGGTCACTTGTCATTGGTTCTGGGAGCAAATTCAGGGCAAATGTGGTGATTGATCTGGGGCAGCGATCTGGCAACTGGGGCACCGCACGTAAAGCACGTAAGTCCGTGCTGAACCTCGCCAGTTATTCGTTTCTCGCCTGTCCACATGTTTTGCAACGCTCCAGGCTGCGATCTCTGACCTTTCCGAACGGGTACAGGAACAACAGAATCCTTAGCAGTTTGGTTCTGAGCAACAACAATTTCCCCAAGGTGAAAGCATCAGACCTTACAGCACTGAGCAACTCTTCAATCGCAACTTTGAAGCTGTCCAGATGTTTCATCAAATCCACAGGTAAACAAAAATAAGACATACCTCTCTCTGAAATGCAGATTTGCTCTCTCTCTCTCTCTCTCTCTCTCTCTCTCTCTCTCTCTCTCTCTCTCTCTCTCTCTTTGCACGTTCTTGGGCAATCGAACGAGACCTGCTCTGAAAACTCGATTGCGCTAGAAAAGTGCTGTGCAAGTTTTCCTTTCAGTATCCGGCACGCCTGGTAGTTGACATCTTTTCCTTGTGGCCTGTTTTAGCCTGCAATGCTGTGTGGGATACCACCCCACGACTTCGAATGTTGAGACTTTTCTCGTAAGCACATGAACGGTCGTACACACAAGAGAGCGAGATGACACTAAAAAACGAAGGTGCCAGATACGCGAAATTCACTAGATACGAGCCACAACGAGGGGACGAAACCTGTTGGTGCACAAAGCGAACATGGATCTACTGCGGCCAGTTCGAGAAGCGTGTTTCGGTCCAGTACTGTACACGAAAAAATTGTTGCAGCGAGATGATCATCTTCATTACTTTGATGTGAGGTTCCTGCACTCGCGCTGATCGTTTTCTACTGATTGAACATTCAAACCCACACCTCACGCTCACAACCGTTCCTGTTCTCATGCGCTTGCGTGCAAAGTTTCCAAATGAGGAGACACGGGCCTACCCAGACACAGGTGTCTGGCAATTTTACTTTGGATCTGAAATGGCCAGACAGCCAGTGTCTTCTTGTGTTGGGTTCAACCCAAAATGGCCAGACACCCACAGAGAATGCCGCTCAGAGCCTTGTTGAGGGTTGATATCAGGTGACACTGCCACTTGGAGATTGTTCACCCCATGTCTGGTCATTTCAAGTCATTTGGGGTGTCTGGCCATTTCGTTACACCGAAGGTGCCAACGCGAGGCAACACGGTGAAGGAACTTTTGCAGGGGAAATTCTGGTTGATTTTTCCAAAACTCGCTTTTCTCTCACAACAAACGTCCTCATTTCTTTGCAAACTGCCTCAGTTTCTTTTTTCTGTCTGCAGAATCGGGCGCGTTCAAAGCGCTAACGAAGCTGCGATCGCTGTCGCTCTCGTACAACGAGCTCAACACATCCGACGTGCAGAGTCTCCTGGAAGGCCTCAGCGACAGCCGACTTGAGGTAAACTCTCACAAAATATGCCGTGACGGGATTCAACGAAGTGTACGTACTCTGCTGCCTGCTCATATGATGTTTGCAATGCTGTCTGGCTCCTTTCAATTTGAGTCGTCTTGACTTTCCCAAGGGTTTACCGGTACCTCCTCTTTTGTGCACCTCCAAGATTCTGACTCAGAAGATCAGTGAAAGATTTTAGTCTTGTTTACCAAACTGAAAGCCTCCTTTCCCTGCACTGACCAGTACGTTTTTGGCCGAGCTGTACGACCACGTACTTGCGCGCGCACAAACGCACACGCACAAAGTGAACAATAGGGATCTACACACGCACACAAAACATACACACACACACACACACACACACACACACACACAAACACACACAACACACGAACAAAGAAAACAACAGAGATTCGCAAAACTCCCCAAAACCCGAGACAGATCTGTTGCCAACGCGAAAGTGGATGACCAAGGAGCAATCTGACACTTTTTAGGTGATTTGAGGTGGGTTGCACGATTAGGGCTGATGAGCCAAATCGGTGCAACCCAAAACGAAGCACCTATAGGCAGCGTCTTCCAAAACTATGTCAGCAGCACTTTTATGGTCAAGATGAGGATTGATTTGGGATCTTAAGGACTCTTTTGGTTCATAATGGGTTGCGCATAATGCGCGAGGAAGGACTTTATCAAATTAGAA
>JAAUXT010096262.1_pt1 | contig 29048 bp, 31 predicted proteins | sample 7278171 | NCBI WGS metagenome assembly JAAUXT01 (sample SAMN14350112, study PRJNA611818) | marine sediment metagenome | isolation source: surface marine sediment (1.8m) | place: French Polynesia: Moorea | collected 2018-08
ATAAAGAGATTCGGACAATGTAAGGCGACTCGGCATAATAAGGAAATCATATCGAACACACCCGTGGGTGTCGTTCGATGATGCGAAAAATTTAGAGCATCACGTCTACACCACTCTCTTCCAGTCCCCGCAGAGCAACCGGCCGGGGCTGAGTAAACTGTTCCGGGAGCGCGCGCCGATGAGCGTCGCCACGTCCGTCCTCGTTCTGCCCGGAGTCCAGATCGAAAGCTTCATCGACATCGAGAAAAGGGCCGCTGCTGCGAACAGGTAAACAGATCACTTGTGAACACCGTGCATGGTGATGTCGTTTGCTCCGCGAAACTACTCAAGAATGAAATTTCAACAGATTTGTTGTTCAGCAACAAGGAATCACTGAAACATGACGTACCTGGTTTGTGATACGAGGGGACCTCCAAAATAAACTTTCCCTCGGCAATTTGGCGGGTCAAAAATAACCACTTTGAGACGAAATTTTTCACATGGATCTGCAACTGGTTTGAGCATGTAGGAAGCAGGTGAAAGTTAGTCTGGTGATGGGGATGACCTGTCTGGAGGAGTGCAAACTTTGTCAGTCGCGAAATTCTCTCGCTGCGAGTAGCATGCAACGCAACATGCTGCTTTGGATATGCCTGGTTTTCGTCACTTTCCAGTATCAGCTGGAGCAAAGAGCCAACATCAAGTTCTGCAGGAAGTCAGGACTCTCTCCTATTGACACGTGGAGATCCCTGCATGCTGCTTATGGCAATGACTGTTTGTCAAAGGTGCAAGTCCGATTCTGGTTCAGGCGTTTTGCTTCTGGTGAGGAGAGCATCAAGGACAAGCCCAGATCCGGTCAGCCCAACACCAGACAATGGAAAATGCAGCAAATCTCTGCCACACTGGATCAAGACCGCAGGAAGTCCATTCGCCAGCTGTCTGAGGAAGTGGATTTGCCAGAGACTTCTGTTCACCATGTGTTGCACCATGACCTCATGATGTCCAAGAAGTCCTGCAAGTTTGTGCCGCATGTTTTGACAAGTGAGCAGCAGCATCACCGCATGCGCCTTGCATCAGACAATCTGGACTTGTTGCGGACCCAACCTCATTTCCTGGAGAAGATCATCACATGTGATGAGACGTGGGTGTCCGTGTACGAACAACAAAGTAAAATTGAATCTTGCCAGTGGCTCCCAAAAGGGAGCAACCGTCCCCTGAAGGCTCTCCGGGTGCAGGGAGTGCAGAAAACAATGATGACTGTGTTTTTTGATGTGTGCAGAATCTTGCTTGTCGATTTCCTGCTGAGAGGAGAGACCATGGACTCTAAGTATTACTGCGGATTACTCAAGAAGCTTAAGGACAGGATCAGGCACCAAAGACCCGGAATGTGGAAAGGAGGTGTGGATGGGAGGACTGATCGTGACTTCCTTTTCCATCAGGACAATGCAGGAGTTCACACTTCCAATGAGACACTTACCTTCTTTGGTTTGAATGACTTTAAACTTGTTGCGCACCCGCAGTACTCTCTGGACATGGCCCCCTGTGATTTTTTTTTGTTCCCTTTCCTTAAGAAGCACTTGAGCGGTCGTCATTTCCAGAATCTGGTTGAGCTGCAGACAGCCATCAAGGACATCTTCAAGCACATCACCACTGACATGTTTGAGGATTGCTTCAAGGCATGGGCATTCAGATGGAAGAAGTGCGTACTTTCCCTGGGTGCCTACTTTGAGGGACAAGGTGTGGAAGTCGATGATGTCTCCATGGCTGCTGACAGTTCCTCAGAAAACTCAGATTCTAGCTCAGAAAACCCGGACAGTGAAGCAGAAGGCAATGACAGCACCGATCCAGAATAGTGCGGTCTGACTTTGGCGAGAGAATTTACTCACATGTTCACTTTAACAGGCGTTCACAAAGTCTTTACAACCTTGTTGGAACTCACTTTGTATTGGAGTCAAAAGAAGAGTCAATACACTAAGTCATTGTGCAAAAAAAAGTTTGGAGTGCTTTCTTTAAGAACCGCAAATCTCGTCAGGAAAGTTTATTTTGGAGGTCCCCTCGTATAATTTCAGCACAGACGGAGTCGCTGCTCAGGAGACTCTGACTGACATGAAGCGCAGTGTCCGCGAAATCATCAAGTGCCGAGAAGCGTCTGTAAAACAGGTCCGTGTTTGCACACATGTTCCTCTACAACATTGGTCTCGTCTCTCTTTTGCTTGTTTGTTGTCATCAAATCGTCAGATAAAATGAAGAAAGGCACAAAATCATCTGCCTTTGTGACAAGCGGTTCTAAAAATTCCCCTCACCCTTTTGCAGAGTGTCAAACTTCCCGTGAAGAGCAGATTCGTGCACAGCGTCAAGCTGTCGTCGCCTGTTCGTCTCGCTGCCCGTTAGAACGCGTTTGTGATATCTTGTAATCTCACATTTGTTTTTGAGCTTGCTTTTTTGTTTCTTCAAATAAACTGTTTCACATCTCTGACACATTGGCATGAAACTTGTTCTCGGAAGCGCAAACGACTTGCAGCCACGGAACTTTCTTCGGAATACAAAGTTTTCTTGATTCAGTTCGTTGTTTTTAACAATTTGTTTTGACGAAAAAAAGCGATTTTACTTTGTTTCCTCTCAAATCTGACCGAGAAACGTACGACATGACAGAATACAGGGTTTTTAAGACGTTCTAACGGGAAAGGGACAGACGAATCCCTGGCTGTATCGAAATTTCTCGTTGTTGTTTGAATTTATATTCTGGTTTCTTTTGTCCCTTCCTTATGGTTGTTCCAGAACCAAACAAAACTTAGCTTTAGACATGGAATTAGTTCATGAGACTGCGGGATTTCACAAAATATCTCAAGCAGAGCCTACATCTTCCACGGGGCTTGAATAACAGCCAGAAAGATCGTGTCCCTTCATTACTCGTGCTTCATAATCGCCCCTTTGTCCAAGAAAGCCCCTGATGTGTGGAGGGTGTCATCAGCCCGCATGCACTCCCTCGATAAATTGTGAGCCTTGAAACAAAAACGCGATTCAACCCGAAGATTCAACATTTTTCTCAAGCGTTCCTTACGTTGATTCGTACCACTCAGTGCAAGAATGATCAGTGGATAGGCGAAAAGGAGTCTCATTCAGGAACGAAAGAGGTGAAGCGAAAGATCAGTCGATGAGCACCCATCGATACAGCCATGGATTCGGCTATCCCTTTCCCGAAGGTAAGGATTCTTTTTGGACGGCTGAATGCAGCAGGAAAAGGGGTTCGGGAAGAGCATAGATTCAACAAGGAATCCTTTGCGCAGTTTCTGAAGCCAGCCAATTTCGTCGGACCTCAGGATAGTTTCGCAAACACTGCTTCAGCCGAGTGTGTTGCGGATCTGACTCGAGCTGAAGTATCGCGAAGTTACGAGTGATAATTTGTCGATTGCCTTCCGCTGTCGTGCTACGAGTACCAGTGCATTTTGGATTTCCTTGTGTGAGCAACAGTGTCGTTCCCAGGCTGTTTGGTCCAGCGGCCATTTTGAGAAGGGGTTGTCAGAACAACAATGGATAGCCATCCACTCACAACACAAAAAAGCCACTGCTTCAGCCGAGTGTGTTGCGGATCTGCGAGGGGAGGGATAGTCTTCGGCCTCGAGAATTTGGTTGAAGGCAACACCCTTGCTCTGAGGTGGCACAACCACTGAAGGCCTTCATGTCTGTGCCTGATTCGTTTGCATGTGCGTTTTCACTGCAGGTTCTGGTGGGGTGGCGCCATTTCGTTTTGCTCACGGGTACGTAGGCCAAGTTGTCACACTGTCCTGTCACAAAATCTGTGCTGTGTCGTAAAGGCATGTGATAGTGATGTGCAGTTCAAGCGAGAACAGTTGTTGAAAACCACAAGAGGAAACCGTTTTTGCAGGCGGTCTGTGTCTTGTGCTGAAGCAACACGCGAAGATCTTTTCTTTCAGTGATCATCAGTACAATCCCGTTTGTGAACACACAACGTCGGAGGATCGACACTTCTGGTATTGTTCCGAATAGAAACGCGGGTAGTTCAGGAAGCTGAGGGCTGCCTTGAGACTGATCTCGCCTACGAGACGTTCTGTGCTGAAACAAAACCATCATTCGAAGACAAAATTCATTCGCCATCGTCTTTTCTGGAAACTGAGTCGTTCCTCTGTGAATCATTTTTCATTTAGATTTTGCACATTTCTCACCTCACTGGCAGCGGCATGTGAACAGTATGACAGACTTCTCGTTCTGGAACGAGCCAGATAATCCTGATCAGAGTTGTTCTTGACCTCTAATCACCAATGCTTGCAGACTTGTGTGAACGTTGGGGGAGCAAGCCTTGATGTTTGTTGCTGTTTTCTGACAGAGTGCATTCTGGACTTGGCCTTCGTGATCGACCATTCGGGAAGCATCCGAGACAACCAAGTGCCGGGTCAGCCAGACAACTGGGTGGTGCTCAAGTTCTTCGTCGAAGAGATCATTGGCAACTTGACGATCGGCCCCGACCTCACCCGGGTCTGTGAAGTTTGATACAAGTTTCCAATATCATATTGAAAAATATCGGGGTTAGTGCTTGTGTAACTCCCGAGTCAATCGGACCTGTGCAGTTGTCTAATATTCATTCCTACTCAAAGCTGAAGAATTTTGAAACTCAATCACCAACAGTGCTCCATTGGGACTAATCACCTTGACTCACCCATCAAAACTCAAGATCAAATTAATCCACACAGTGGTTGAAACTACAGTAATGTGAAACTCAATCACCCAGCAACCCAACCTGGGTAAGGTAGTTCCTTCCATCTCTGGGTGTGTGTCCACACCTAAATTTAGCTTCACTCCCCTGATAAGTGAGTCACATGGAACCCTTCTTCTTTGCGCCCTTGTGACAACAAAACTGGTCTTCAAATTCAATAGAACTCTGTGATAAAATACAGAGCTAAAACACTTTCCAGTAATCCGTTGAAGCTTTGATACTCAAGTGTATCACTTGAACTTCTCCAGCAACACCGGCTTCTACCTTTCCCCTTCTTCTGGCATTTCTCTGACACTTTAAACTGCTCCACATCAACACCATAAATTGAACTGTCAAAACTTTTGTTTGGGTACCAGAATATTGATTTGACTGCATAAAGGAGTAACTTCCATTTGCCCAAGATAAACCATTGTGGCTCTCGTTGAAAATGATTCTTTTTCTTCCGTCTGCTTGGATCGCACAGGTCGCCATCGTCCTCTTCGCCAACGAGGCCGAAGTCTACTTCGACCTGGATGATTACACAACTTCCCGAGAAATGATCGAGCAACTGGAGCTGCTCGAGTACCGAGGAGGCAACACCAACACAACAGGTTTGCACGTATGGCAGAAAAGAAGTTGAAACAAGACGTTGTACCCAACGGAACAGCCCGAAGAGCAGCGTTGGAAGCGAAAAGTGGAGCAAGTAAATCCCCGTCTCTCAGGACCTCCTGTAACTTTTTCCAGGAAGGACCTTTGAGCAGAAAACTTTTGAAAGTTTTCTTTGTACTGGGTTTCATTGAGATCCAAATATTTGAATTTTCAAGATGGTAGAAGTCTGCCGAAAACAGAGAAACAGTGTACATGAGACTTGGCCAAACTGCTCAATAAGACCTCCCAGAGCTATTGGCTGTGTCTCCAATGGTAATGTTGGGTGGGGGTGGTCCCATGAACAGAAAATTTTTGAAAGTTTTTTTTGTATTTTTGATCTGAAACTATTTTGTACAGGTTTCACTGAGATCTTACCATTGTGGAAAGCTGCCAGAAACTTACAAATGGTGCCGATTACACTGGGGGGTACCAGGGTAAAAATGGTTGGAAAGACCTCCCAGAACTTATGCCAGTCACCACAATGGAGGACTTTAGCTTGTGGGACGCGCCCCTCCCCCACACAAAAGTTTTCCAAGTCAAGGGGGCCACCAAGAAAAAAGTTGGAGAATTTTTCATTTGTATGCAGCCCCTAATTAGTTCACCAACTTGAAAATGGCCAAAAACGTTCCACAGGGGCCAGGCTTTGCACCTAATTTTTCGCAGTGTGGTCCCATAATATCTTCTGAGAGTGCAATTTACCTGCTGAAACAATACATCCCGAAAAAAACGGACTGTGACTATCAAATGTGGGCAGAGCTTGTTGGACATTCGTGCGTTGCGTGTTCTTGGAGGTCCAAAATCAGTCGAAAATTGCAGTCGAAACAGAGGCGGAACCAGTTCAAGTTGAAGCAAAACCGGATTTTGCTGCAGACACAAAATTTCAACGCTCGGAAACGGAAAATGCAAGAGATTGATGTTTTGTTCCGAGTACAGGCGGGATGTGGTTGACGCGCACCACAGTCTTCGTCACGGAGAACGGGGACCGGCCCGAAGTGAACAATCTCGCCATAATTCTCACCGACGGAGTGCCCAACAGGGAGGTGGAGACCTACTACGACGAAGTTCGAAACTTTAGGGCAAGTTTTCCATGATCATTAATTTACCCACACGAAGCATGATTCATCTTCTTGCACCTCGCGAGTTCAGACAGTCTCGGCTTTCAGTCACAGTTCAAGCATGCAGAGATGCAACTCCCACATGATTAACCACGTTGAGGGTGAAAAGTGAACAATTTAGAAACGGGAATTCGCGCTTTTTGAGAGCAGGACCGGGCGAGGATCCGCACCATGGCCATAGGCATCACCAACGCCGTCGACAATCTCCGGCTCAACCTGACCGTGTCGCAGCCCGTCGAGCGACACTACCTGCACGTCGACGACTTCAACCTCCTCGAATCCGTCATCACCGAAGTGCTCATGGACGTCTGTCAACTGCGAGACAGAGCGCGTAAAAACACCTTCACATTTGAGTCTGACACGGCCACACCTGCAAGACTGCAGATTTTTATGGAAAGGCGTACAGTTTGTCAAGCTGAAAATGGTTCTTGTGCGAAGCAGCGTCACGATATCGGCGCAGCTGAACAAGCATGTCTGTAGTTGACGTTCGCACCTGAACACAACACAACAGTGATCTGTGCTGTGGCACCGACCTGCTGTGGAAATTAATCAAGCACCTTTCATTGTAGCAACGACTACAACGAGCACAACGACCACGACAACGACACGACGTCCGCCCGTCGCCGGACGGCCAGGCGACCGCGGCCCCCCGGGTGAGAGTCGTGACTCAATGTAATGCGATTCAAGAGTGGCAGAGTGGCAATCGGGTGCAATGTCGTGATTACAGCTGGAGCATCATCCACTTTTCCGATTCTTTTCAGGATTCCCGGGCTTGCCAGGTCCTCCAGGTTTTCCGGGAAGCACAGGACCAAGTGGATTGCCAGGCCCTCCAGGTATTCTCTGGTGCAGTTCTGGAGTGTACTTCCCCTTTTGATCTGACATTCATCCCTTGGGAGCTCGCTTTTCGAAATTGAAGTTTGGTATTTTTAATTGCTTTTTTGTTGAATACGTACATTGCGTCTGTTGTCTCAAGGACCTTTCGGTCCTCCCGGATTTCCTGGTCCGGCCGGTAACACGGGGCAACAAGGAAGACCGGGTCTCATCGGCTTCACTGGATTCCCGGGAATTCCCGGAGGTCCGGGAGACAGAGGCTTCACAGGTTCTCCTGGTCCTGTGGGAGCAACAGGAAGACCAGGCCTGAACGGTCTTCCGGGTAGGTGCACAACTTCTCCCAAGATCAATAAGAATGTATGTTTTGCGAAGGTGTCGACGGTCCCGCTGGAAGTCCTGGAACAGCGGGAGCAACAGGACCCGTGGGACCTGCGGGTTCCAGGGGTCTCCCAGGAACGCCTGGCATGCCTGGAAACCCGGGCAGCCCCGGGCAGCCAGGTTCAGCCGGCTCGCCCGGCGCGATGGGGCCAAGGGGCTTTGATGGGCCAGAAGGTATTCATGCATGGACAAACTGGAGATTTGGCTGCGAAGATTTGCATGTTGTAACAACTCTGGTCCGTTCAAAATCGTGACATTCAACCTGTTCAACTAAACGCTTTGAAGAGTCTGCCCATATGGCAATGATGTGTGTTTGTTCGTGGAATGATATTAAGTCCTTGGTTTCGTTTGTTGGCATGTCTCTCATCCTGACTGGACACACTGACACAAAATCCATGCATGCTTGTGAATCAAATTCATTGTAATTCAACTCACCGGACAAAACCCAGTTGAAACACGAAAGAAATTACGTATGACCTGCAGAAAGAATACAAACTGCGCTGGAAGAGGCTCTACGAACACATACTTCATTTCTGTCTCCTCACAAAACTCCACACAGGCCAAAAGTTTCAAACTGACGTAACAAGCATCTATCATCATTCTTTCTTCACCAGCTTGGAATGATGCAAGAAAGGATAGGTACGAGTAGGATAACTTTCGCTGTGGAGCGGGTGCTCTAGCGAGTCAAAAATCCACAGGAGGAGTGAACTCTTCTCCTCCTAAAAATTAAATTTGCCGTTGACAAACATCAAAAGAAAAACATCTGCACGAAATGTTTCAGATCAATGGGCGAATTCAGAGGTATTGACGTGTCCCAAACCTCAACTCACAAAACTTCTGGACTTCAGGTGCACCAGGTGGACCGGGTGCAACAGGTCGTCCAGGCCGAACAGGACCCATCGGCCAGGCAGGACCATCTGGACCTGCTGGACCTCAAGGACCTCCCGGTCCTCCTGGCTTCGACGGGTCCACCGGCGCATCAGGCACCAAAGGTGAGGGAAGTCAGATTCGTCGAGGCACCTGTTCTTTCAACAGCATCGCGCAAAAGGGAACAATGCTGCCCCAAGCACAAACATCTCAGCCTGGTTTCAACGCACCTGTCGGTGAACATCAGCACAACAGAGGCGTTCCACTATGTGGCTGAGAACAGTGATAACTCCTGTTGAGATTCGCACTTGGCGAGATATTTGTTCCTCAGGTTTGTTTGGCATTTTTCTTTTGTGCAGGTGCCAGAGGAGACCCGGGATTTGCCGGTCCCCCAGGTTTTACAGGGCCATTCGGCCCTCCTGGGCCTCCAGGTTCTGCCGGACCGAGGGGTCCCGCTGGGTTTGCTGGAAACCCTGGAGCAACTGGAAGCTCAGGACCACCAGGAGCCCCGGGCATCATCGGTCCTGTTGGTCCAAGAGGTACGTAACATTACCTCTCAGCAAGATTTGTGTGAAAGTAGTACACGAGTGTTTCTTTGATATTCAGAAGGCAACTGTCTGAAAGTTAATGCAAATATCGAAACATTCGTAGCTAAAAATACTGCCGGAGAATAATCGCTGTGAGACCTGGTGTGTTTAGGATTGCCTGGGCTGGACGGTGAGGCGGGTCCTCCAGGCGGACTCGGACCACAGGGATTTCCCGGCCCCAGCGGAGCAACAGGAGCCTCGGGGTTCCCTGGGCCTCCGGGAGGTCCAGGTAGCAGAGGTCCTGCAGGCACCCCGGGCGAGGCAGGTCCTCGCGGATTTATTGGCCTTCCAGGTACCCGAGGAACGGAAGGAACGGTGTTCATGTGCACTGTCAACTATCCTTGTCTGTCAAATTTGCAAACTCTCTTCTCTTTCAGGAAGAAAGTTTCAGAGCTGTCCCGGGTTCCAGTTTCAAATGTCGTTTCACTTGTCTTTATCTCGTTTGCTCTTTTCTGACTATCATTCACAAAACAATCCTTTCCTGATTCAGGAAGAGATGTTTCCACTCACCTCTTTTGGCTGTTACCTTCTGTGATCTGTCAGCAGTCTTCTCTGTTGTCCACGCAGGCGCGCCTGGTTTTCCAGGGGGCTCAGGTTTCACAGGACCCAGAGGTCCTCCTGGAAATCCAGGACCCGGAGGGTTTCCAGGATCAGTTGGAGCCACCGGAGCCACTGGCAACATCGGGTTTGTTGGACCACGAGGCTTCACCGGGGCAACTGGTCCTCAGGGATTTCAAGGCTTTCCAGGTGCGAACTGAACTCACTAAGGGTCTTCAGCACTTCCCGATCGGTCCACTGCACTCAGGTCTCGCTGTGAGAAGAAACCAATTTCTTGCGTCCTTCTAACTTTTCTGATTTCCACTTGTGTCCATTGGACAGGATACGTTCTTTGTTTTGTGAAGACTTATTCCCTGCGAAGTTGAGAAGCATGCAGAGCAAGAACAAATAAAACAGCTTTGTTGTTTGACGTGCTGCAGTCAGTACCTATTTCGTTGAAAATTGCTCAAATTATGTTGCAATCTGGTACCAATGACACAAGTTTTCCGACTTTGCTCAGGTCTAAAAGGAGAGCCTGGGGCACCTGGCTTCCTGGGTCTGCCAGGAACGGCGGGCCCGGGCGGACGAACGGGCAGCACCGGAGCACCTGGACCCCCAGGACTGTTTGGAGGTCCTGGAGCAACCGGGTGGACAGGGCTGCCTGGATTCCGTGGAGCCAAAGGAGACACCGGGGCAACAGGTGAACTGCAAGTTTTCTTCTGTACCTTCGCAATGCTTGGAGAGTGGGTGGTTCGATACCCACAGGATTACAATGTTGCAGAAACTAAAGTCGGAAAACAATGTTCTTCAGGCTTCGTTGGTTTGCCGGGACCGCCAGGGGCTGCTGGATTTCCAGGTCTGTCCGGACCGACAGGTTCCACCGGACACACAGGGAGTGTCGGCCGAATGGGAATCACGGGATTCACAGGAGCCACCGGGTTCCCCGGATTTCCTGGCCTGAAGGGTATCACGGGGTTTACCGGAGCGACAGGTCCTCTGGGGCCTCCAGGCTTTAATGGACTAGATGGATTTCCGGGCTCCCCTGGACCCACTGGAGCCACGGGCGTTCCTGGCCGAGATGGACGAACAGGTGGGATCAGTCGTTTCTGAACATTCACTGATGACTGTTGCGGAAACATTTCTCGTACACCTGCCAACTGCATGTAACCCTTGTTTGCAGGTGCAACAGGACCCGCGGGCCTTCCAGGTTTTCCAGGCGAAGATGGAATGCCAGGATCTGTGTGTGAGTCCCGACTTGAAACGTGGAACTTTTACTTTCATACAGTTTTGAATTTGGGTTCAATGAGTCTCTGTTTCTGCAGTGGAGATTGATCCGCAGTGCCAACTGAACAATGGAGGCTGCGACCATCTTTGTGTTGACACGTACGACTCTTGGTTTTGCACCTGTCACCCCGGATTTGAAATAGTCAACACAGCTTTCTTCTGTTTGGGTGAGTGAGATGACACGTACCTGTACTCGGAAGTTCCATCAGTCCGGAAGTTCATTCGACGTTGATCACACTTCCGTTTTTCGCCCGACTCGCAGCACCACAGCTGGTTTGTCGCTTCACCCTGGAGGCCGGAACTCAGTGCTTCTGCAGGGACGGAGTCATCGCAGAAAACATACTGAGACCACTGAATGGCACACATTGTGGAAGTACGTTGTACGCACTCCTGAACAAAAATTCACTGACAGTGACCCAGTCTTCTCACGTGTCAGGGGGAAATTACCGAATGCATGTTTCAGACATAAACGAATGCAGCTTCAACAACGGAGGTTGCGCGCACACGTGCGTGGATCTTCAGCCCGACATCACCAGACGGAATTCACCGGGCTACAGATGTCTCTGTGCCGCAGGCTTTCTCATGGCCACTGACGGCGCCACGTGTCAAGGTGATGTTACCAGCTCCTTTTCGGACAAAGTTGTGAGAGTCAAACACGCCTGGATGGTTTGTTGTCAACAGAACGTTTGTTTTTGTGTTTCAGACGTGAACGAATGCACGCTCGGAGCGTGTCGTGATCAACCCGGCACGCGCTGCCTCAACACGTTCGGAAGTTTCTACTGCGTCGAGACTGTCAACACCAGTGAGTTCTCCTTAGACCATCCCTGTTTTGATTGACACTCATCAAGGCACCTGCATATTGCATTGCCCAATATACCTTTTGAGCTCTTTGAATTTGTGCAGTGTGCAAAACGCATATTTTTCAAAGCGCAAAACGTTTGAACAGACCCAGGTTTCGGAGGTCTCCACGCGGAGCCGGGCATCTGGGGCGCATCATCCTCCAGTCTCATCGCCACAGCCGCCGTGTCGGTCACCATCTCCGTCTTCCTCGTCCTCGTTGTCTACGTGGCCGTGCGTCTCGTGAGACGCGCGCGTAACTCAGACCAACACTCGTCTGGATCAGACGAAAACCAGAGTTCGAGAAGCTGGGCCGACAAGTTCATGGGCTCACCCACGTTTGGATTCAGCTCGGTGTTCGGACACACAGGCCCGCAGCGCAGTGATGGCTCAGAAGGAGATGGGGATTCCATGTCATGTACCAGTCTCCCTTCAAGTGGGTCCGAGCCCTGAGCATTCGCTCACTTCAGACATCTCACGAAATTATTCTGCTTGGTATCTGTCATGCCTCACAGTTCCAGTGTCATGAGGGCAATCCAAACAAAAAAGAACTTTTCTGTATGGTCTGGTTCCCGCAAAGTTGATCAATGAAAAGGCTAAGCCTTGCAATCATCAAGGAGAGTACTTAATTAAGAAGCCAACAAGCTGTCAAAAGGAAAGATGGGCTGAGGCTGACCACGACGGCCAAAGTCGCTCCGAGTCCAAAGTGCCTAAACTCTTGTCCGCTTGGCTCAGCGCTCGTGCAGTCACTTGAACTGACACAGGTGCGACATAAGGGTGATCCTGTGGCAGACACTGAAGCAATACATCAGACAAAAGATTGGGGAATCCAAATTTGTTACTCTGTCAATGCAAACAACTTTTGCACAAAATTCATTCAGCCAAACAAAGAACTTGTGCTTGTGTATGCATGTCCGCGTGAGTGTCTGTCTTTTCCAACCAAGCAGCAGGTAACTTTGCAGGTGCAAACTTGTACGTGTGTACCTTCAGTAGAGCGACAGTGACGAAACCCAAAATTTTCGTCACAATTTTTGCAACAAACTTGTTGCTATTATTACACACGTTTTCGCCAACAATCAGCAAAACGTCAACGGCTTCACTGGTGCTTCAGTATGCGAGACTCTGTTTGCGTTGAATGAGCATGTTCACTCTGCCTCTGAGCTTTGTCTTTGAAAGAAATTCAACATGTTTCACATTTAAATTTCCACATTTTGAACTTGCTGCACTGCAGATAGAAACACATCTGCAGGTCAATTTTGCACGATGATCACAGTACTTTTGTACATTGCGGAAGGTGCGCTCGTTTTCCTGTTGCCCAGCAGTGCCTCATACCACAAGTGTGTCAAGAACTGCACTACCCAAAGCCAGACACTCAAACTCAGCTGATGCTGAGAACAATGACATCTGTGAGCTGGAGCCTGCGTTGGACTCAAACAAGCTGACTTTTCCGGGCTGATTCTTTTGCGTGGTGCGGTCCGGGGAGACGGAATAAATATGTAACTTGAATCATATTCCAAGACAAAACAATTTTGTTTGCTTCAAGTCTGACAGTCAAATCTTGAGGAATACCCTGCGCTCAAGCTGACGGGTGTCGCGATCCAGCACGGTGCCACAGTCACAGTGGGGCGGGTTGACTACTTTTGCGTCGTGTCAGCGTCAACTTTGAGCGAAGGTCACTCACGATCGAAGGAGCGTCGCCGAGGCTGCACCCGCCGGGAGAACTGGCACACTGAAGAAGGCTTTGGGTGCATCGAACAGTTTGGGACTTTGGATCAAATAGCATGCGATAATGAAGTGGTGCAGTGTTTTGTTGGGTGAGTGGATTTTCACAAGCTTTGCAAATGGAACTTTTGTCCCGAAAAAATTGAAGTGAATGGGCAGGCGGAGAACACTGAACAGGTGAACTTCACGGAGGATTGCACTGCAGGATGTTTCACGTCTTTTTGCGGTGATATTGAATTTTGCTGACAAAATAAAAAAGTTTCCTTTGTCGAAAACGAAAATCGACAGTGTCATGTTTGAGGTCTGTTACAGTTGGGGGTTCGGCAAAAACTTCGAAGGGAAAACTGTAAATGCAAATCTGACCACACATCTGGGATCCAGGAAAATTTCGTTCATGTGGTTGTGGTTCTTGGGGACAGATTCAATAGTTTTGGGGAACACCGTGCGTGGTGAAGACAGGCATGAGCAGTCCTCGCGGTCGCGTTTTATCAAGACGACGTGCCACGGAACATGTCTACGAACGGTGGCCAAGCCGTGGTTTCCCTGCGATTTCAGCGTGCACTTCCCCTGAGTTCACGACATCAAAAACACCTCGTTGCTTCATGGCGAGGGCGAAGGGAAACCGTACGTGTACGAGGACTGGTCTTTTCGTGTTTAACCGAACCCTTCAGTTTGGTTTACGAGGGGAAATCAGAAAATTCCGTTTTTCAGCTGTTCAAACTCGAGCGAAAAGACGCGGGTGGTTGGAGACAATGACAGGCAATGACAGACCAGATGCTGTCTTGGAGCGCAAGATCACAAAAATTTCAGAAATTGATTCAGCCTCTTTGCACCTGGTCTTTGAATCGGTTGATCAGTGTTGAACAGGACGGCAAGGGCCTTCGGTGTTTTCCTTGCAACTTCACCACTTTTCGTACGCGCTTCTCACGGCTGACAGAAAACAGTTAGAATTTACGCTGGCTTCGTTTCATTCCAGGTTTTCTGCTCATTGAACTTGGCTCAGCACAGTGTAAGTTCCTTTCCACTTTCTCGAAGTGTCACTGAAGTCAGTCTCTCGGGTCACTCAGTGTCTGTGTACATTTTACTCCACATTTGGATTGGCTTGCAGCATGTTCGCGAGCGCAGGTCGACCTGGTGTTCGCCGTCGAGACGACGTCGCTGCCGGGAGGCGACTGGGCTCTGCTGCAGACGTTCCTCTCGGACGTCGTGCGGCAGCTTCCGATCAGTCCGTCCGGCGTCCGACTCGGCGTCGTCACCTTCTCCGACTCTGCTAGAATCGTGCACAACCTCGATCGGCTGAGAGACCCAAACAGCGCCGCCGGAGCTGTGTCCAGCCTGTCGAACGTCGGCGGTGAGCTGCGTGTCGATTTTCCTGGCGTATGAGTGTTTGTGGATGTTGCATACAGAACGACCAAACAAGTCGACTGACTCTTCACACCACAACCCTGGTCGAACTTTATTGTGCAGTAATCGACTTGTTTGGTTCTGCATGTGGAATAAGGGACTTGGTCATTCCATATCATGTAATCGTCTTGACTTCGTCTCGACGATTACGTCCATGACATGGAACGACTTCTCGTCCCTTATTCCTAACATAACAAAAGGCCGCTGCAACCAGAAGAACTGAATACCGTTCTCAATGTCAGCACAATGTTCAGCGAAACACCATTCACCCCCGCCTGTTGAAGAGTGTCGTGAAACTTTCAGGAAGGAACGACATGGCTCAGGGACTGCGGAGAGTTCAGGAACTGTTTCAGAACAATGTAGGCGACAGACCCATTGTCCTGAACCTTCTGATGGTCGTCACCTACTCGACGCCAGACAACGTTCCCGCCGCCATCGCCGCCGCCCAGCAGCTCAAAGCGGCGAGTGCCTCAATGTACCTCGCGAACAAGCGGATTTTCGACAGCACCAACACGAATCGGCACCAAGCAACAGCCAGACCAGATCAAATTGTGTTGAGAGGTTGAGCTTTCCAACTTATTTGAATAGCGTGTCTTTCCCGACAGAATGCAATCAACACCATCGTGCTGGACATCTCGTCCGGGTTCGCGAGGCTGAGCGAAGTGCCGACGTACTCGAACGACCGTTACCGCGTGCCGAGCTTCTCCGACCTGAGCAGGTTCGTCGCCACGACGGTGCAGTCGCTGTGCATCCCGCCGGCTCCGGGCGCCGCGGCTCCACCTCCAAGCGGCAACAACGTGAACGTCGTGGGCGGAGGCGGCGCCCGACCCCAGCCTCCGTCACGTCCAGGTACAAATTAACATCGAGAGCCTCGCTGAATGTGCGGTGTTGAAGCCATGAAGTTTGTCCAATCCCTGAGGAGTTTTGCACCTCCAAAATGTGCAGACCAAAGCCTTACCCTATTGCAGGCACCTGTGCTGACAAGTCCGACCAGTGCGCGCAGTTCCAGGGTCGAGGGTTGTGCTCTCGCTATCCCGACTGGATGCAGAACAACTGCAGGAGAACTTGCGGTTTGTGTGGCTCGGGACAACCCAGTGGTTCGAGGCCCCCGCAGCCCACACAGGGTAGGAATCGTGTCGCCAGTGCAGCCTGTGTTGAGTTTCATAACCTTGATCAGATTAAGCCAGGCGTTCTCGTCCATTCTTTCAGGTCAGTGCGTTGACAAAACTGCGGAGTGTGAGCAGCACAAACGGGCAGGTTTGTGCACCCGTTATCCTGTCTGGATGGACATGAATTGCAAGAGAACCTGCAATCTGTGTGGTGAGTGTTCACCATTTGGTTCTTTTCATTGAATGCGAGCCTCGAACAAATCTGGAGCATTTTCTTCGAACTGGTCTTCACAATGTTCTGCACGGATATGCCGACTGTAAGGAATTGTGAAAATGAACTTCGTGTTTTCCAGGAGGTATCAAAGTCCCACCGCCCGGCCCCGGGACGGGAAACGTCATCCAGCCGCCGCCGACCGACCCGGGCAGCAACCTGGTTCCTGGTGGGACGTGCGGCCAGGTGCTGGACATCTGCATCGTTGTCGACCGATCCAACATGGGCACTTTTGAAGAGAGAGCCAACATGATAAATTTCTTGACAACCTTTATCAATTCTTTCAATGTGGACCGGGCCAGTGGGACGCGCATTGGACTGATCACGTTCGCAGGGACAGCGCGCCTCGAGTTTCCTCTGCTTCAATACGCGGACAACATAGGGATCATCACCGGACTGCGCGACGTGGTGACGCAGTTCACCACGGAGCAGGCCGGGGGCATCGTGTCCGCGATCCGCCTCGTCGGAACACAATGCATCACCAGCGGCAGCGGAGACCGCATCAACGTGCCCAACCTGGCCGTCATCGTTGCCCAGACGGACATGGTGTCGGCGGGAACCCGAAACCAGGCCATTCAAGAATCCAGACTCCTGCAGAGCGTGCAGACTCGAGTGCTGGCCGTCGGAATCAGTCCGTTCAGTGACAAAGAATTTGCGAGGCAACTGTCGTCTCCGCCCCAGGCAGAAAACCAGGACTTCTTCTCAGTTCAACAGATGGCGTCTCTGCTTTCAATCAGTGGAAGTGTGGCGTCCAGCAGCTGTCGCATTCAGGGTGGAGGTGGTGGTGTCGGTAAGAATGTCGCCACACAAATAACACGCAAATAACACGGAACAAAGGGATTCTTTCAGTCCACAATGTTTTCGTCATGTGTACGTGGTGGTACGCGGGCCCCAGAAAATGCATTTCTTGCATTTACGTTAAAGCACGCAATGAATTCGGAACAGAAACGAATTTATTGCTTTTTCCTTCCAGGTCCTCCCGGCGTGTGCACGGATATCGCAGACATCTGCCTCGTCATCGACTCGTCAGGCAGCATCAATGACCCGCCCGGTCAGTCCGTCAACAACTGGGACCTTGTCAAGGAATTCGCATCGACGTTGGTCGACTTCTTTACGATTGGACCGGACCAGACTCGGTTTGGGGCGGTTATATTTTCTAGCGGTGCATTCCTCGAATTTCCCCTCAATCGACACACGAACTCCGCTGATTTAAAACGAGCCATCAGGAATCTGCGGTACCTTGCTCGAGAAACCAACACTCCGGAGGCTTTCAAAATAGCGAGGACCCAGTGCTTCACTGCCGAGAACGGGGACCGCCCCGACGTGAGGAACGTCATCATCTTCATCAGCGACGGGCTGCCGCACCCGCGGGACCGCCGCGAGCCCGCCATAGCCGAGGCGCGCGTGCTCAAGGCCTTCAACACGAGGATCATCGCCGTCGGCGTCACCGATTCCATTGACCTGGGCTTCCTGCAGGAAATCTCATCTCTGCCCCGCATCGAGAACCAGGACTACTTCCGCACGCCTAGTTTCGAGGCGCTCAGCATGATCAGTCAGACCGTGGCGGAGGTCGGCTGCATCATCCCCACCCCAGGTTTGTCAAAGCAATAACTCAAATCCCCTGTGTTTGGACGAGGCAAGATAGCATCAAGAAAAGTTTTTGTCTGATTCTCAATTTTTGTCTCGGCAGTAAGCATTGGATGTGCGACGTACGAGATCTGTCAAACAATAAGCCGGTAACAACAAGCCGGTATTTTGTTATAACCCACCAGTTGGCGTGGTGGAACCAGCATACAAGTTTGCGAATGAGAAACGGGAAATTCGTGGACGAAATGCGTGCACTTATCATTTTGCCCCTTGCAGCCCCGCCGTGTGAGATGCTGCTCGACATCTGCCTCATCATAGACAGCTCTGGCAGCTGCCGCGACAAGAACCCGCCCGACGGATCCTATGACAACTGGCAGCTGCTGCTCACGTTCGTCAGCAACCTGGTCGACAAGTTCGAGGTCGGGCGCGACCAGACGCGGTTCGGCGCCGTCGTCTTCTCGGACAATGCGCGCCTCGTGTTCCCGCTCAACCGCTACTTCACAGCCGAAGGCGTCAAATCCGGCCTCGGGTCCATCGCCTACATCGGTCAGCGGACGAACACGCCCGAAGCTCTGCGGGTCACAAGGCAGCAGTGCTTCCACGAAAACAACGGCGACCGGCCAGGGGTGAACAACCTGGCGATCATCGTGACGGACGGGTATCCGTACCCGGACAGCAGGAAGCCGGAGACGGTGACGGAGGCGCAGCTCCTCAGGTCGTCCGGGGTCAAGATGGTGGCTGTTGGCATCTCAAACCAGATCGACGAAAACATGCTGCGTCAGCTGTCGTCGATGCCGCAGCAGCGCGGCCGCGACTACTTCACGACGGCAGACTTCGTGACGCTCGACGAGATCCGATTCAACGTGACTGAGGAAAGTTGCAGACCAGGTACACTGAGACATAATTGCTGCAAATTTGATAGCTTCACTATCAGCCGCTTGCGCCTGCATGTATGTCTTCGGTCTGGATAGCATCATGGCTTCCCTCCCTCTCCAGGACTACAACCCAAAATTTTTTACTTTTGTCATTTTGGGCTGTGCTTCCAGAATTAGGGTTTCTAGGAACCCTCCCCCTTAACCACCACCACCACCAAAAAACATTTGGACTTATCATTTCGGGTTGAACTTCTGAGATCCTCCCACCACCACAACTGGACTTTACCACTTCTTTTTTTTTTTACTTTTTTGTATCAGTCAGGCTTCTGGATTTTCGGTGGAGGTTTTTTTTCAGGCGCGATCTACGACTCAATCTGCTGATACTCGCTTGTTTTGCTTCGTGTTGTTTTTGTCATCTCGCATGTCAAGTGCTGAACTCATTGCAGTGGTTCCCTGTGAGCGGATCTTGGACATTTGCCTGTTGCTGGACAGTTCGGGAAGCATCCGCGACAACAACCCGCCAGACGACACCTATGACAACTGGAACCTGCTGCTCCAGTTCGCGGCCGATCTCGTGGACTACTTCGCAATAGGTCGAGAAGCAATGGCTTTAAAAAAATTTTTCATGTGGTGTCTGAAGAATTGCCCGTCATGGTCAGGATTTGTCCGTGTTGCCATGACCTTGAAACAATGGCCTTGCCCAAACTTTGACATTGTTAACCTGAATTACCGCACTTCCTGGTGGTCGTCGATTGCATTCACGTTTGGGTTGGGGTGGGTGGGTTCACATGAGGGTTTTGCTCGTGCATGACTCCCCGAATTCTAGCGTCGCACCACAGGGGGAACCACCACGGCCACCGGTTCGTTTTCGCTGCAGGTCGAGACGCCACTCGAGTCGGCGCAATCGTCTTCAGTGAAGAGGTTCGGCTCGTCTTCCAGCTGGACACTTACTTCGATTCGCGCAGAATTAAGCAGGAGCTGCTGAACCTCGAGTACCTGGGCGGGCGGACGAACACGCCAGGCGCCATCATCAAGGCGCGGCAGGAGTGCTTCAACCCACAGCGCGGCGATAGACCGGAAGTCCAGAATGTCGTCGTCATCGTCACGGATGGCGTTCCCCACCCAAACCGGAGACGCGCCCAGACGATCGCGCAGGCGCAAGTGATGCGCGCAGAGGGCACGCGCATGGTGGCCGTCGGCATCACCAATATCATCGACCGCGCGCTGTTGAAGGAACTCTCCTCCCCGCCCCAGGTGGAAGATGAGAACTACTTCACCTCAACAGACTTCACAGTTCTGGGGGAAATCAGTATGCGAGTTGGACAGAGCAGCTGTGTGGAACCCACTCCACGTGAGTATCGAGAGAAAACGAAATCTCTAGCCATCGGCACATTCAAGATCATTTTGGACGATTTGCCTGTACTTCATGCATTTTCTGGACTTCGCCAACGTTAACCTGTGATTTCGCAGATTGTTAAACTTGGTTTTGTTTCAGCGCCCCCGGTGTGTACGCAGAGTGTGGACATTTGCCTGGTGATCGACAGTTCCGGCAGCATCCAGGACGCGAACCCCCCGGACAAATCCTTTGATAACTGGCTGCTTCTGCTCAATTTCGTGGCTGGCCTTGTGGATTTTTTCGAAGTAGGCCCAGATCCTACGCACACACGCATAGGAGCCGTGGTGTTCAGCAACGACGCGAGATTAGTATTCCCCATGAACAGGTACACAACGAGAGAGCAGCTGAAAAACGCACTGCGCTCCATCCAGTTCTTGGGTCAGGAGACGAACACACCAGAAGCGCTGCGTGTCACGAGGGAGCAGTGCCTGAACCCGAGGTTTGGGGAGCGACCCAATGTGCAGAACATCGTGATAATCATCACGGACGGCGTGCCCCACCCGCCCAGCCGTCGCGGCCCCGCCATCGCCGAGGCGCAGCGCCTGCAGAGCGTCGCCAACATGTTCTCGATCGGCATCACCAACACTATCGACCGGAACTTGCTGCGGAGTCTGTCGTCCGCGCCGCGTCAGGAAAACGTCAACTACTTCATGTCGATGGGCTTCACGGCGCTGAACGAGATCACGCGCATCGTGGGGCTGGGCACATGCCCGGACACCCCGGGCCCCCTGACCGGTGAGTCCGCTGCGAACGAACTTTCCCACCTGACAACTGTACTCACTTGTGGTCTTCAATCAGCAATGGTGCAGACAAAGTTGTCAATGCCACAATTGTTGCTTGTGCAGAGTGTCCAGTGGTGGCGGACATCATCTTTGTGGTGGACACGTCCTTCACGGTGCAGCGCACCGCCATCGTCAACTTCCTCAAGTCGGTCGTCGGCAGGATCGGTGTGGGCGTCGGCGCGGCGCGGGTCGCACTCGTCAGCTTCGGGTCGGGCGCCCGGGTGCACTTCGGACTCGGATCGCAAACTGACAAACAAACCGTCCTCAACACGATAGACCAGCTGCAATTCTTCGGTGGGTTGCAAGAGAGCGTGCCAATGATTTCAAAGCAATAATTGTTGTAGTGACTACCAAGCTCAAGACATCGCATGCCCAAACGAGAGATGCTTAAAGCACGGAGACAAACACAAATTGAACTTTCACAGGTTCGACGTCGGACCTGGCGCGCGCTCTGCAGGTGTCGGTCACCGAGGTGCTCAGCCTCGACAACCGCCCCGAGGCGTCCGACGTGGTGATCGTCGTGACGGACGGACACACCAACAACTGGAACCGCGACGTGCTGCCGGTGCTGACGGCGCTCAAGACGGCAGGCACCACCATCCTGCCGGTCGGGCTCACGAACAGCGTGAACGGCGCCGAGATGCGGCAACTGGCCACCAACCCGGCCGACGCCATTCTCGTGTTTGAGGTGGCGGATCTGGCGACCGAGGCGCCGCGACTCGCGAACCTGGCCTGCCTCCCCAGAACCGTGCCCGGTAACCGCTCCTGCCAAAATGGAATTCAAAACGAAAATGGACGCGTGTTTTAGCACCGATGCTGACTAAGACATTGATCATGTCCGCGTTTGGAATCTTCCATATTCCTTCCCTCACGCCATGTCTGCCGCAGGTTGCCAGGTTCAGTCGGACATCACGTTCCTCATCGACACGTCGATCGTCGGGCAGCAGGATGCCGTCGTCGGGTTCATAAAGAGTATCATCGGTCGCATCTTCATCGACAACAGCGGCGGCGCCTCCGTCGGCGTCGTCACCTTCGGCTTCAGCCCGAACGTCTTGGTCCATCTGGGCACCAGGAGCGACAAGGCAGTGATCTACGGCGAGCTGGATAGACTGCCGTTCAGACGTGAGTTGTGGTCATGTGAAAGTCCTCCAGACACATTTGCTGTGTTGTGACCATCAGCTCCTGCTGATTTTCCAATTTGATATTTTTCAGTTGGTGGCAACTCAAACCTTGCGCAGGGTCTGCGCCTTGTGACAGATCAGGTTTTCCGAATCCCTACAAGCCGCCCTGTTCAACCCAGTCCGTCGAGGAACCGCCCCAACGCCGCCGACATCCTCGTCATCGTGACCGACGGTTTCACGGACGACGTGCAGCGTCAGGTGATTCCCGCAGCCAACGAGCTGAAGGCGGCCGGAGTCTACATCATCCCGGTCGGGCTCTTCTCGGGCGTCGGGCTCCGGGACTTGTCGGCGCTGGCGACGATGGACCAGGAGGTGGTTGTGGCGACGAGTCCCACGGACCTGAACCTGAAGGTGACGGAGCTGTCGGAGCTGATCTGCAGGGAGAGGGTCACCAGACGTAAGTGCAGCTCTCGCACAACGGATTTCAGTAGAAGTTGCGTGAAGGGAAGTGCACGTGTACAAAAAGTTTGTGATCTTACCTTTGTGATCTTACTTTTGCGTCCCCGAAGAGATAAATATTTGATGTGAAAATGGGGTAGTAGTCGGTTAATTTTGCGTTTCACTGAGTCAATTGGCCTGCTGTAAATTCACAATCGCGCAAGCAAATTTTTTGAGCTTTCGAGGCGTCCCTTTTTGTTTGACAAAACGAAAGTTATGTCCACGAATGAAACGGGGAAACGACCACCTTTCAGGTTGTGACGTGCCGGTGATGGATCTCGTGTTTCTCCTCGACGTTCAGGCCGGAAACAACGCCTTTGGATCCGCCAACTTTGCCACGATGAAATCCTTTATGAACGCTGTCATCGAAGGGTAACGTTTTCCACACCATAAAAGAGCGAGAGTGCGCACACGCAGCGAGGGGCAAGCGCTGTTTTCCTCCGTGCTGTTACGCTAAAATCAGTCTTGAAAGTTTTTTGTCCTGGTCCAAGTTTAGCAAACGTCTGCCCAGTGCAAAGAGTAGGTCTTGCTTGCTTGCTGGTCAACAGAAAGATGCACATGCAGGTTCAGCGTGGGCGCGAACAACGTGCGGGTCGGAGTGGTGGTGTTCGGCAGCGGCGCCGGCCTCGCCATCCCGCTCGACGCGCACTGGGACAAGGCGGCGCTGCAGCGCGCCGTGCGCAACCTCGTCTACCCCGGGGGAAGCACCACGTTCGACCAGGGCCTCGACATTCTCAACAATCACGTGAGTGGGAGCACTACTGAGCGACGAAGACGACCAATGACTGCCAATGCCGCAGCTCATCCCAACACAATGAAAATATTTCCTCCTCTTATGGAAGAAAACAACTGTGCACGGACATTGCTTCTGCAGGTTCTTGTGGGCACGAGGGGAGACCGCTCCGACCCAACCATCCCCAACAACGTGATTCTGATCACGGACGGCAGGATCCGAGTCGGGAACCAGGCGAAGCTGGAGCAGCTGAAGCGCCGCGCGGCGGTGGTGACGGTCGGGCGGGACGCGGACCGCGGGCTCCTGACGCGCATCGCGACCTCGCCCAGCCACGTGATCACCGTGTCCAGTCTGAGGCGAGATCACCATCCCGAAAACTTCAGACTGGGGGACAAAACGGTGCAGCGATCAAACCGGGCTCATATACATCTGTTTTTCTGTTGCAGTAGTTTACACGGAGCTGCTGCAGCGGTCACAGCGGCAGCTTGTCAGACGAGGCTTCCCATCATTGATCGTGAATGCAGTGAGATCTCGCAAGCTTCATTTGTGCGATTGAAGATGTTCTCAAGACTTGTGAACAAAACCCAGCCTTACCCAGCCTTGCCCATTCCAGTTGACTCTTTTTTCGCTGTAGTTGCATAATTTAAGCCTTTGTTTCAGCCACTTGTCCCCCGGGACCTCGAGGTCCGGTGGGACCTCCAGGAGTACCAGGAGCGCGTGGCGAGCCTGGCCGGCAAGGACCCCCCGGAGTCCCTGGGCGACCTGGGGAAAGAACCTTCGATTCACTGATTGAACAAGGACTACCAGGGCGCGTGGGAGCCACAGGAGCTACTGGATTGCCTGGGCCCTTTGGTTTGCCTGGTCAGAGAGGAGAACCAGGACAGCAAGGGCAGATTGGAGAGCGTGGGTTTCCCGGAGCTCCAGGACGATCGATACAGGGACCACCGGGACCTCCCGGTGAGGCTCTCCCCCAAAGACGTGACAACAGGAAATGAACCCTCGAGTGTCCTTCGAGTGTCAATCATCGCACGTACTTTTTGCAGGGGACGTTTTTGGAGGCATTGGCCGGAAGGGAGATACGGGCGCAACCGGTGCGCCAGGAAGAAATGGGCGAGACGGAGCACCAGGTCGTTGTCGGATTTTGTTTCCTTGTTTTCATTGGACCACGAACCGACCTCCACTTTATTCAAAACACTCGATTAGAGAATGCGTAACTTTATTCCTCTATCAACATTTTGCAGGTATTCCAGGTGCAAGGGGTTCAAAAGGGGAACCAGGTGTGTAAAACACTGCAGTTGCCATTTGACAATACCTGAAAAAGCGTTGCAAATCATGACCATGCAATTGTTTGCCGTCCAGGTGCACCCGGTTTGAACGGCCTCCCGGGCGCGCAGGGTCCGCCCGGTCCACCAGGTCCGCGCGCTACAGAAGGAATTCCGTCTGGACCTATATCCCAGCCTCTTCCCATGCGTAAGCGCAAGTCCGATGTTTTGCAGTTCAAGCTCTTTATCAACATGCTACATGCCCGTGAAAACGATTGGAAGGGGCAACTAACTGGCCAATTGAGATCCGGCTTGCCTTTCGGACAATCTGCTCAGTCGTGCGTGTTTCTCCTCTTGTGCTGTGCTGATCTTTTACAGCTGTGAACGAGTGCCAGCAAAACAACGGAGGATGTCTACAAGGATGCCAGAACACGGAGTTCAGCTTCTACTGCTCTTGCGACGCTGGATACACCAACGCGTTCACACATTACCCCTGCGATAGTAAGCTCACAACTTGCAATGCGATTGTCATGCGCTGCATCTGTTTTGGCGCCAATCAAAAAGCAACATTTCTACAACCAGACTACATCGCTCTGCAGGTTCGTTCTGCATAGACACGGTGAGACACGGGCGGCAATGCTTCTGTTCGGACGATCCTCTGCGCGTCAGCTCCATGAACGGAACGTCCTGCACCAGTGAGTATGATAGGAAGAATACCACGATTTTAAGCTTCACAGGTCCTGACTAATTGCGCACTGAAATGTTTGTTCTCGTGCAGACATCGACGAGTGTGCGGAGAACAACGGCGGCTGCGAGCAGCTGTGCACGGACACGGTCGGCTCGTTCCTGTGTCGGTGCCTCGTCGGAGAGGAGCTGATGCCCGACCAGCGCAGCTGCAGAAGTGAGTTGCTCAGGCAGACGGTGACAAGTCGCTTTTGATTTTTGGATTTTGGCGTACTTGTTTTGTGCACAGGAAAGTGGCAGCTCTTTTTCTTGAATTTTCGGCAGGTCTGTCGTGTTTTTGGTCCACCTTGTCCAAAGCGCAAGATTTTTGCAGGTCGCAATGAATGTCAAAACAACCCTTGCTCCCCCAACGAAATCTGCATCAACACAGACGATTCCTATTACTGCCTTGGACGACGTAAGTTGGTTTCCAAAAAGGAGAAACTGACGAAATTTGGAAGTGCATTTTGAGATCATATCTCCCTACGCTCAACTGGAATCGACTGAACTTCGGCCCAATCGTTGCAGCCAACACGAACTTCTTCGAATCGTCGGCGCAGCAGAGTGCGGAGTCGGGTCCGGGCTATCACGTCGGCTCCCTGCTAGTCACCGGCGCTGCGAGCGTCGCAGCGTCTCTGCTGCTCGTGCTCCTCGTCGCGCTGCTGTACCGCGCTGTGAGACGTAGGGTCGGGGCGCAACAGATGCTGCAGTGGCCCCTCTCCGCCTCCTCCCCAATCACCTCGTCCAGCAGGGACACGAGCTACAGCCTCACCGAGTCGTTCTGCAACCAGCCGCCAACCGCTTCAGTGCAGCCGGCCTCCTCTGATTGTTTGTGAAAGACTCGACAACAGTTTGGTGTCACAAAATTGTAATGTTGTGAAAGTTCGATCCACCTTCACAAACACACGCGCGGCACTCGTCTTGTCAACGGTCACATCGCGACAAACTGCAAAAACTGTCAAGTTTTTGTCACTCCCAACTATGTGGAAAGAACATCAAAATCTGGGAAATAAAATTTGTCGAAAGAACTTAACGTTTCCGTTTTTTGTGCAAGAATCGAAATATTTATCCATCGCGAAAGAGAATAAAGCCAGTGGGGTGTGAAGAGTCGTGCTCGATGCAGTGGTCTTTTTTCTTCCACGAGTCACCGACAAGAGAAGTCTAGGTAAGGGTTCGCCCACGCTGCAAAAAATGGTTCCTGTGAAATCGTACGACTGGTCGAGAAAAGGTTTGTATGATTGCACAGGGACCTTTTTAAGCGTGTGGTCGCCCGGAGGGCTGTGTACCACACGCTTAATGTAATCACCATCAGTCTTGGGTCAGACCCGCTTTTGAATTTTTTTTTTTTTTTTTTTTTTAAATCAGTGATGAACTGCGAACGTATAGACCACACGCTTTTTATGCGTAGCATTCTTGTTGCAGTTTGTGAACTCGCTTCTACCACAAATGAGGCCACGTACGAGAGGCTTTGTGACGGCAGCGTGGTAGAATACTTTCCGTTTCGAAAATGGCCTTACTCAATTGAGCTGAGAAACGCCTCTTCATTGCTTGCTTCTTGCGGAATTGAACTACCAAAGGGGATCTCTAACTTTACAGCGCTTTCAAGCGGGAATTGGGTTGACTGGCACATAGTGCACAGGCAATGATGGGTGACGCACGCACGGACGCCAGCCAAGCATGTTGACAATACGTGCGTTTTTTACCCCCGACAGATCTCTGGTCATCCAGAAGTGGTGCCATTTGTGGTGTTCAGTGAATTTACCTTCGACGCCCGGCTCTCGTGCAGCTACAAATTGGAGGGACGAACTCACAGCGGCGGCCGAAGCATCAATTGAGGCTTGAAAAAGTCACAGATCAGTCCACATGAGGACAAAGCGTCTCTGAGAGTCTCATCGTGTGCCCTCGCTCAGTGGTGGAGACAGGACCGCAGGCCATCGAACTCAGTCAGAGGTCACACACAAGAAGGAATACATGCGCCCTTGCTTTTGATGGTGAGTACACATTTGCACAACACAAAATACAGTCCGGCGAAATCACTTGTAAGGCAAACATACAGTGGGGCTCACAAAACAAGAGGACATGCAGGGTTCTGACGCTGTACGATGGTTCTGTGAAATCACACTGTGACTTTTTGAGACCTTTGTTCAAGAAAAGAGTTGTGTGATTGAGAAGACTTTTATGAAAGGTGAGAACCACATTGTGAGCACACACAACAGGTTTTCTGGTCGCAGAGTTGCGGAAAAAATAAGACTGGAGGAACACATTTTCACCAGTTGTGTTGTGTACGAGGGGGATCTCAATGCAGGGACAAGTCAGGTTTAACATTGCAGAAAACGCATTGTGTTTATCGGAAACCTTGTGACAGATCTGTCAGGTCGAAAAAACAGAGCAGGTGGTGAGACGTATTGATCAGAAACTTGTTTCTTTTCCTCTGTGGGCGTCAGGAGTCTGTGCGCCGATCGTGCAGCGTGTACATGCATGAGTCACTTCTTCCCTGCATTTGAATCTTTTTGAAGACATGCGTGGATGGCACCAACCTCACATTTGGGTTCACTTGCTCACTGATCAGATGAAATCATCCACACTTGACGTTTGAAACTTTTTTTCATTCGGAATTACTTCCAACATGTGCGCGCATGCAGGCACAGAGAAACATATCTGTACTGTGGATTTCACAAGCGAAACATTAATAATTCGCTTGCAGAAGAACCTCAGCAAACAAATTCATGAGGGTTGTGGACACAAGTTGGAGAAAGGAAGGCAGTCATTCTTCTTAACTTAATTCTTACAAAGCATTACCCGACTTCGTGTCTTTCCATTTGTTCTGTACAAACTGCTCGTAAAAGGATTTTGTTGTGGCGTCTTGGTGAAGGCAGCGCAGTGTCGGCGAAATTTTGATACGAAATGTGGAGAGGAAGGAAAAAAGCACTGAACTTCGTGAACATCCTGTTCTCTGTGCACTTCCATGCACCGGACGTGTGAACTTGGAAATTTTTTCAGACACCAAAAGCACAACTTTCCGCCAACAAAAACTTGACGTCCCTTCACTGGCACCTAACCAAACCTTGAGGTTGACTTCTGATTTGCGTCTGACGAGTCAAGAAAAGTCTCGTGACGCTGAAAAGCAGCTGTCAGTTGTACGTATTCTGCGCTCAAGGACCTTTCTTGTACAGCGCGCACCCATGAAAAACGCGCACCCCTCCTGTGTACAGCAAAACGGTGTGCAGCGTGTGCATTGACTGCTGTTCAGAATAAGTTCACCCCCTCAATAAACCATGGTGTATGTGAACGCAGAAACTGGAGAAGCTGACCACAACACGAACCCTGAAGACACTGCTTTATCTAAGTCTGCAGATGTTGAGGAGCCACAAATCGAGTCCAGTCTGTACCATATTTGCACCCACAAATACAAAGCACGATGCTCAATTTCGGAACAAAAAAAGGTGCGCGTGATGACGATTCGTGGGAAGAACTCGAGTTGTCAGCGGATTTTTTTCCAGACACGAACGCTTCACGAGACACAAGCTTCATCGCAGACCCGGCAAACAATCTTTTTCACACTGACAGCCATTTCGACTTTCATCCATGTGTTGAGTCAGAAAAGGAGATGAAAAAAATCTTTGCGCTTTCGTCAGTATGCGTACGTTTGTCCCTGCATGTGTGTTGAAAAGTGGTAACAAGAAGCAGTGCTCAAGGCAACTGCAGTGCGAAGTCTCTTGCGGCATCAGTAATGTCATGAATTCTTCCTTGTTCATCAATTCTTCCTTGTCCTCCTTGTCTTCCACCAGTCATGC